>Ga0209045_1000046_pt1 | contig 148185 bp, 94 predicted proteins | sample SaaInlLV_10m_DNA_4_FD_184664 | JGI IMG/M metagenome (GOLD analysis project Ga0209045, IMG submission 184664) | Marine microbial communities from expanding oxygen minimum zones in the Saanich Inlet - Saanich Inlet SI072_LV_200m_DNA (SPAdes) (version 2) | ecosystem: Environmental > Aquatic >...
GGGCCGGCCGGGGGCCGCCTCGGTATCGTCTTCCTGGAGGCCGGTTTTCCCAAACCGGTGAGAGCCGATCGAGATGACCGGGGCTCCAGGCCTCTCCTCCTCACCCCTCCCGCCAGGCCACCCAACTTGCAGGGGAATACTCAGCTCCTCTGAAACCGGCCTCCACGTAGATCTGTTCGGCCACGGGGCTTTCTGTCCACAGATACAGGGAGCCAGAAGCGTGCTCCTCCTGGTAGGCAACCAGAGCATGGATCACAGCCCGGGCACACCCCCTGCGGCGGTGGCGCTTGACCGTGTGGACTTCATCGACCCGACAGATTTCCCCGAACCGTTCCAACAACGCCACGGATGCCGGCTGCCCGTCGATCTCCCCCAAAAAGAGCCACGCATCGGGGTGCGCAAGACGACGCTGAAGAACCTTCGCCATACGCACATTCTCAATAGTCGCCAACGCTGCGAGAACGCGATCGTCAATGTCCCTGAGACAGCGGACGTGCACAGCCGGACTTGGTTCAGCCACGGAACGGTCTTGGTGCACGAATACGCGCATCGTGTTAGGGTGACCAACCATAAAGCCGGAGGCAAACAGAGCATCCACCAGGCGAGGGTCACTCGCTGAGGCCGACAGGTAGTAGACACGAGGCGTCACCTGCCGCTCCTCATAGAACGCGACGATCTCTGTCACCACTGCTCGATGATCAACGTCAGACCGCAGGATGCAAGCGTGGTTGCCGTCGTGGGAATCCGGAATCTCCGGGGTGCTGAAGAGCACGCCCCAAGGGCGTTCCTCCGCGTCCGCAAACCGTCGTGGAAACCACGTTTCCGTTCGGACAACCGCGTCCATAGTGATCACGTGCATGATGCCTCAATCACTCCGTTGACCAAGGTCAGTCATCTCTCTACTGACGCGTAGATGGAAGGGGCTTGGTGTAATCCCCGATGGGGTCGAGACAGACGTTGCCTGCCGGGCCGGCATTCAGAGGCGCGATGGCGAGCTCCATCATCTTGCCCTGAAACTCGATGCGCTCAAGCCGATCGTGGTCGAGCGTCGTCCCAACCTTACGGAAGAACGGGAACAGGTCCTCGCCGACCGCGATGCTCATGTCCTCGACCATCTCGTCCCACGTTTCTTGATGCCCTGGGTCACCGGCCCAACGCGTGGCCCGGACCCAGTACCAGCGGGGATACCACGTCGGACCGTACCGATCATCGAGCTTCTGCCAAATGTACCAGAGCTTTGTCCACTCGGGGCCTTTGCCCCAGAATTCCCGCCCCGCCGGCGTCTGGTGTTCAGTTGCCACATCCAGTTGGCGCCCCTTCTTCTTCTCGAGCTCCAGGATACGGTTGCAGTTCCGGTTCGCCTGGTCCGTCTTGCCGCTGAACTGGGCGCTGATCTTCCCCTGGAACCAGCCGGCATGCGCCTCGCCCTGGTTGTGGTGCGGGGATCGCCCGGCCAACTGATCACTCGTGTTCCGGGGCCCACCCATGGTGTGCGCCATTTCGTGGGCGAAAATGCCGAGAATGCCGAGGGAGTCGTAGGAGATAACGGCTGCAGCTTTGGGGCGGCCGTTGATGGCCCATCCACCACCACCACCGGCACAGATGACGATGTTGTACGGCTCCTCAAACGTCTTGGATGGCAGCCATGCCCGAATCTGCTTTGCAGCCTGGGGAATGTGGTCGCGTATGCACGTCATCACTTCGGCAGACTGGTTGGCCGCATAATAGACCACAACAGACCCCATCTGCTGGTCCAGCTCGGGGAAAATGCCAACCCCTCCCAGGTGCGGCAACTGCGCCGGTCCGCCGACCGGGGCCTTGCCCTCAGCCAACCAGAGCAGGTTTGCCTTGAGGGCAGTGAGCTTCTGCCGCCGGGACTCGTCTGATTCCTTCTTGCCGGGCGACAGCGTATCCCGGGCCTCCCAGATCATGACCCGCCCCTTACCGAAGACGCGACGTGCGCGTACAGGGCGATCGCCATCCCCTCGCTGGAGGACATCCCAGGCGCTGTCGAGTGTGAGCCCGGCAAACGTCCGCCCCGCCAACGTCACCGGTTCGGGCGAAAAACCTCCCCCGAACTCAGCCAGCATGGTGTTCATACTCCACGCGTCCGCTCCTGCCTCGTCACGGGGCCGATTGCCCAATACCAGCAACCCGCCGCCCTGCTCCACGAAACGCCTCAATGCCCGGCGCTCCTCCGGGGTGTACACCTGAGCCTTGGAGTCCTGCTGCGATGTCAGCACAATATTGAATTCCGGATTCGGGTACCAGGCGAACGGTTCCATGTCCCCGACGCGGATGCGTACGCGGCTGTTCGCCCCGGGCTTGAGGACAGAATCCAGGCAAGCCACACTGCTGCACGCGCGGAAGCCCTGCCCCGCGATCTGCCCCCGCAATCCCCATAGCACGGCGAACTGAGTCTGGTGAGCCTGATCCACCAACACATTGATCCCCGTGTCATTCGCAGGCGGAGCACCGGAAAAGGGAAACCGGGTGCTGTACTCAATCGGGAGAGTCTTCCCCGCTTTCCAGAATGCGGATGCCTTCTCTTTGAGCGCTTTGAGCTCACGGTCCGCCGTCTTGGTCGCCGCGATCACAGCCGCGGTCTCCGGGCTGAGTTCGGGCACTCTGAGATACTGGGTCTCGATGATCCCGCGCTCGATGCCCGGTCCCTCCCAGGCCACTGACATGTGGTCGCCGCCACCACCTTCCTTTTGGAGTGCGACCAGGCGGACAGGTTGCCCAAGTGTCAGAGAGATGGGCTCCGACTTCTGCCCCTTCTGCGCGTCCCATTGGTCCTTCCCGGTATAGCCGTCAACCCTGGCGATCAACCGTTTTGTCGCGGGCGTGCCGTCCACGCTGAGCCAAAGCTCCCCTCCATCGTCAGACGCAATCCAGAACGTGTAATCGCCGGTTCGCGGGGGAACGACCAGAGCAGACGTCCGGCTCCCGTAGTTGTCATCCAAGCCGCTGTGATCGAAGCGGTCCGCGATCCGGGTCCGCGTCGGGCTTTCATCAAACGTCAGGTCTGCGACCCGGTCACCGGGCACCCGCAACCACACCTCCTGGAGCACGCCCTGCTCCGATCTCGTGACCAGGGTCATGCATCCCGCAAGGAGGACCGCGAGGAGTGTCAGATAACGTGTCTTCATTGGCTCTGCTCCCTAGTCAGTGGTTTGGTGTAATCAGTGATCGGCTCCGTCCGGACGTCACCAGCCGGCGTCGCCTCCAACGGAGCGACCGGAAGCTCCATCATCTTGCCCTGAAACGAAATCCGCTCAAGCCGTTCACGAATGAGCGTCGTACCAAGTTCAGCGAGGAACGGGAAGAGATCCTCGCCGACCGCGATACTCATGTCCTCAACCGTGTCGTTGAGTGACAGGGCCTTCTCCGAGGCGTCCTGCCAGCGCGTGTGCTGGACCCAGCGCCAGCGCGGGTACCATGTGGTCCCGTAGCGGTCATCCAGTTTCTGCCACACATACCAGAGCTTCCGCCAAACCTGTCCGCCGCCACCATAGGCCTTGTAGCCGTCGCGGGCGGCCACACCAAGATCAATCACGCCGTGTTCCTTCTCGTGATCAAAAATACTGTTGCAGTCCCGCATGGAGTGGTTGTCCGACGACATCCCCCAGATGCGCCCCTGGAAGAAGCCGGCATGCGCCTCGCCCTGATTGCCGTCGAACCAGTTCGCGGCCACCTCACCCAACGCATTCCGCGGCCCGCTGAGGATGTGAGCAAACTCGTGAGCGAAGATCCCGATCAGGCCATGGGCGTCCGTTGAGATAATGCCATTCTCTTTCGGATAGAAGGCATTGACGGCCCATCCGCCTCCCGTCCCGGCACCAAGCAGGATCAATAAGGGCTCGTCGGCCGGCAGCGGTGACGGTAACCAGTCCAGAATCTGCTGCTGAATCCGCGGATACTCGACTTCGACCGTTTGCAGTACCGACTCGAGCTGGTTGCTCGCGTAATACACATGGATGTTGCCGAAACACGTCCGTCGTTCCGGATAGATGCCCCCTGCCCCGCCATGGGTATCAGGGAGCCGCGTCTCGCCGCTGACGGGCTCCCGACCGCCGGCCGCCCACTCCACTGCCTCCGTCAGAAGAACGGTCCGTAGGGCATTTTGCTCCGCCGTTTGCTCCGTGCCGGTCCACAGTGGATGGTGGACCATCGACAGGGAAGCCACCAGAACGAGACGACCGCGGCCATGCGTCTTCCGGGCTGCCACGGGCCGACCGTCGTCACTGGTCAACACGGCCTCCCAATCGGAGGATAGTGCGAACGCGGGAACGGTCTGATCGCCTCGCTGGCAGGCCCCCTCGATCTCCGCCCCGTAGCGGCTGAGAAGCGTGCGCAGCGGCCAGTCCTCAGATTTGCCCCAGGCCGGGACGCTGCCATTGCCGTTGATGTCGGCAAGAACGATCACCCCGCCACCCTCGGCAACGAAACAACCGAGGGCCTCGAGCTCGACATCCGTGTAAAGCGGTCCTCCGGCATCGGCCTGGATCGTCAAGACGACATTGTACTCGGTGTTCGGCCACTGAATGAACGGACGGACCTTCTTCCCGTCCGCGGCCTCCCCGGCAAGAGTCCTCACCAGCACGTCCTCCCCGGGCTGAAGCACGGTGTCCAGACAGGCGTGACTGCTGACACAGCGAAAACCATTGTCGTTCAATCGGCCAGCCAGCCCCCACATGGCCCCCATGTAACAGTGGTGCGCCAAATCCAGCAGAACGTTGATTCCCCGGTCTCCGGGAACGGTCTGCTCAGGCAGCGGATAGCGCCCAAGGGCCGTGGCCGGGAGCGCGTCCCCACGCTCCATGGCAGAAGCGACGTCATCGGGAATGAGACAAGTAGTAGACAAGGCTTCCCTCTCTAGTGGGATGGTGGCACGAGGAGATTCTCGGCACCGATGAGTTTCCGTTCCATTCCCGGGCCCTGCCAAGCCACCGCCAAATGGTCTCCCCCCCCGCCTTCTTTGTGCAACACCCGAACGTAGTAGTGACGCCCCGCCGCCAGTCGAACAGGCTCTGACTCCTGCCCCTTCTGCTTGTCCCACTCATGCCGTCCGGTCCAGCCTCGCACAGCGGCGATCCGTCGAAGTCCGTCGGTCGAGGATGTATCACTCAACTGAAGTTCGCTCCCGTCATCGGAGGCGACCCAGAACGTATAGTCCCCCGTCACCGTGGGAACCAGAAGGGCAGAAAGACGCTGCCCGTACCGTTCGGCCGAATCAGCCGGTGTGTCGAGAGCCGCAATCGTGTCAACTCGAGCAGGCTCAGCTCGGTACGCCTTGCTCCCGATGAGTGACCCGACGTCCGAGCCATCCAGGCCTAACCAAGTCTCACACCGGGCTCCGGCCACGAGCCCATAGTGGACACGAACTCTGCCTGAACTCGTCTCAGCTGGCCGTCCGCGATGATGAACACGAATGCGCAAGTCAACATGCCCGGTGGCGCCGAGGGCGGAAACGTCGGCAACCGTGATGCCCCCAGTGTCCCGATCAACCGAGAACGCGGGAGCCTGCCCTTCCCCAAGAAGCTCGTAAACGAGGGCTCGGCCCGTGTCCGCTGTGGCCGACACTGCCCCGAGGGACTGCCCTTCAGCCACCGGCCCACGCGCATGGATCTCCTGATCTGTCAACGCAGGGGGCTCGGCCCGGTTCTCAACGCGGATGACAACCGTTCTCGTGCTTTGCAGGCTCGGGATGGCGCTGTCGGCCGCCGCGAGCGTCAGGTCGTAACGCTCGGACCGTTCGAAATCCAAGCCAAGCACCCGCAAGTGGCCGGTCGCCTGGTTCAGGGCGAACGCACCGTCCTCGTTCCCGGCGGTGATCAGGTAGCGGATCCGGTTCCCTGGATCAGAATCGATGGCGGACAGGCGACAGACGAGTTCCCCGGAAGGCGCATCCTCCGGAAGCGAAGAGGGCAAACCGTCCACGGCCAGGGCGTTCGGCGCCCGGTTACCGGTCCACACGGGCAGTTTGGCCGATGCGCGACGGATCTCATCGCCAATGCCCTTGTGCCCCCAGGCCTCAAAGTAAGGAACCAGATTGTGCCCCGATGCTTCGCACGCCCAGCGCAGCCATAGATTGCGCTTGTCCTCAAACGGGAGGGCTGGCTTCTCGAGCGTCTGGGCATGCGCATACATGCGTCCGTTCACCGCCTCAAAGAGCTCCCAGCCAAAGGCGTTCTTGAGCTGCCAGTAAAAGTCATATAGCCCCATGTGCCATTCACGTCCGTCCCAATGGCGGCTGCCATCACCCACGCCTGCAAGAATCTCGGCTGCACCTTTGATACGGTTCTCCGGGTTGACCGTGCTGTGCGGCCAATCCCGTTGGTTCCAGTCGGGGCGCCCGTGCAGCTTCTCACAGACGTAGAACGGATACCAGTTGACGTCCACCTCACCATTGACGAACTTAAAGTTGCCGAGATGCGCCGCCTGGTAGGTGTGCCCAAGCTCGTGATAGTCCCCCCAGGACCCGTTCGCGATCGTGTTCGGGCTGATGAACGTCCTTCCTGACCACCCCGTCACATATGGATACCCGGCATACGCCCCACCGTAGCTGATCTGAATATCCGGAACAGCCAGTTCCGGACGCCGACGCTGACCGTGCATCCCGGCGAGACGGTCCATCAGATCGATGGTGGTCTCCCAATGGCGCATCACATGGTCGGGGCGGTCGAGGGTCCCCAGATCCGCACGGGAGACGAAGAATATGATCCCGGGACAGGCGACATAGCCCCATGCTCCCGGGGCATGGCGACGCGTCCTTTGCCATTCAGTCAACGCCGTCTTCCCGTGAACATAGAACGGAGCCTCTATCGCCCCGCTGATGGTGGCCTCAAACCCACCCAACGAGGAATCGGGCGGCACGAGGACGGCTACCAGGCCACCGAACGCGCTGGCCACGCGGGTAACCGCACCTGTCAGCGGCTTGCGCACGAGAATCTCCGGCACGCGACGGATAACGTCTGGGCGCCCCAACGTGTCGACGTGGACACCGATCTGGATCTGAAGGTCTCTGTCAACCAGGACCGGGGGAATCTCAACCGTCACAATCTCACCCGGTGCGGCATACAGCCCCGTCATCCGCCAGGTGTGTCGCTCGGCTCGATTGTGACCATGGCCCGCAGATGGCGTGTTGCCGTCCAGAGCGAGCGTCCTGATCAGGCGTTCGGCGCCCGGGGCCGGCAAACCGGGCCAATTCCCCGCAGAAGGGTGGGCGGGAACGTCCTCCGCCGGCAATGCCCGGAGCATCCGGCACTGGTGTCTGGAAAGCATGGCATCCAACGGGCGCTTCCCTTTGTCGAGACGGTCCGAAGTGGTGATCTCAACCAGACCACGTTTCAGGTTGAGATCGGCCAGAACCGCCTTCACACCAGGAAAGGAGGCCCCAGTTCCTGCCGCCGTCCCCAGAACGCTGGCTGCCTGTTGACGCTCGACCAGACTCCCGGAGTCAAGGAGCTCCCGAAGACGGGAGGAGGAATACCACAGATTCAGCAAGAGATTGGGCTGACCGGGAATCGCGCAGTTTCCGGGCTTAGACCACGACTCCTGCTTCGTGAAGAACACGCCCGACGCCCGGGTGATGGCGTGGATCGGGTAGTCGTCGAAGGACGTCATCAACGCCCAGGACGTATCCGCTACCACGAAACCCTTGCCGCTTTCCACGAAGACTTTCAGCAGACCAACCTGTGCAGGGCTGAGTGTATTCGAGTTGCGGAAGAAGAGCACATCGACATCGTCGAGGCCACTGAATGCGGTCGCCCGAACCGACATGCCGCGCTCGCGGAACAGATCGGCGAGCGGCCCAACCTTGCCGCGGAAAGGGTCGGAGATGACCTCTTTCTCCTCAGTCAGGACACCAATCACCGGTCGCTCTTCCCCCCCACACCAACGCGCGAGGTTGAGGAGAAGTGCATCCAAGCCTTCGCGGCCGGAACCGGCACGATGCAGAATCCCGTTGTGCCCCAGCAGGGCAAAGCGCCCCTTCCCGACCCGCCCGGCGACCCCGATCAGACCTTTAACCGGATGGTAGAGAAACGGGATGGCGGTAGGACCACAAGCCACCATCTTTGATTGAACAATGTCACTGACGTCCACGGTCGCGAGCCCGGCCGTTATTTCCCGGTAGTCTGCCGCCAGTCCCTCCGTCGAGAGGTCCCCTGTCGTGCCCTTCTTCTGCGCCTCGTCGCCGGCAGCCCGCAGAGACCGCAGCCCATCCCGCCAGTCTCGCTTGAGATCAGTGGCCGTGTAAGGCCGATCAACCTGGCCATACTCGGGAACGGTCCGCTCAGGAACCGCACGCTCAATGTATGACGGGCGGAAGACAGGGCCGTGCAAGTCTTCATCGGTCAACGGAGCCGCACCAAGACCGCAAGCCGCCACGACAGCGATCGCGGAGGCAAGACGCCTCCCAAACTCGAAAATGCACTGGGGAGCAACCATAACTGGACCTCCAATTGCGGCTCGGCATCCACCCCCTCAACACCACGAAGCCAAACGTTTGTATACAAGCTGGACGATAGCATTGAAAGACCGTCAGGTCAATGACAGAAGACTTGATTCCTGCTTACTGCACACGACAGTAGGGACCGTTCAGAAATGTCACTGCAATCGTTTGGGAATCCCGTGGAGGACAGGTGAAATACGGCACATGCAGTCTCAGAGACGTAGCGCTGGCTGCAGGTGTGGATCCCTCGACTGTCTCTCGAGCACTCCGAGGGAGCTCTCGTGTGGCAGCCGGAACTCGGGAGAGAGTGCTGGCCATCGCCAAAAGCATGGACTACACGCCCAACGTCCTGGCCCAGGCGCTGAAGGGGCAGCGAACGCGCACGATCGGGATTCTCGTTGCGTCGCTGGAGTTGCCGTTCTTCGTCGACCTGCTGCGAGCCCAGGAACGTTGGCTCTACCGCAACGGCTACGTTACCGTGGTGTCGGTGTCACACGGCTCCCCACCACGCGAACAGGCTGACATTCTGGCCCGAATGCAGTCCCGGGCCGTCGAGGGCGTATGCATCGGCTTCCCCGACCCCAACACAGTGGATGCCTACCACGCGGCGGCCGCCGCCGGTGTCCCGCTCTGCGCCTACTGCGAGAAGTCTTGTCTTCACGAGCTCGACAGTATCCCGATGAGTCTGGCCGTCTGCGATCTGTCACGCGGCGTGTCACTGCTCATCGATCACCTGATTTCCCTGAGTCATGAACGGATTGCGTTCGTCGGCTACCTGAACATGCGCCAGGAGGAGTTTCAACAGGCTGTTCAGGAGCATGGGCTGATGGCTCGACCTGACTACGTGCTTGCGCCCGGGAACGAAAGCGATGGCGCCGTTGCCGAGACGTGTAAACGGCTTTGCCGGCTGGATCCGGCCCCGACCGCGGTTGTCGTCCAGTCGGATGAAATGGCCGTTAGACTGATCAAGGCACTGAGTGCCGCGGGCCGTGACGTTCCCGGGGACATCTCCGTTGTTGGCATCAACAACAATCCGGTAGGCGAACTGATCCCGACGCCCCTGACCACGCTGGCGCTGCCGACCGGCGATATCGGTGAATGGATGGCTGAAGCCGTCGCCCGAGACATCGAGACGTCCCCACATCAGCCTGAAGTCCGGTACTTCCCCACCAACGTCATTGTGCGTGCCTCGACCGCACCCGCCCTTTCCCACTGACCGGCCGGTGTGCGTTACTGCGCGATCAGTATGTCCAGATAGCGGTCGAACGTGCTCCACTGACCATCGGGCAACCACGGCACGGGAACCTGCTTGCTGCGTGGCGCCCCGACGCTGCCGTCCACATGCAGCAGGTTCCAGATCCGGGTCGCCTGATGAACTGCGGGTCCCGCGTTCCCGGATTGCTGGCAGAGCCGATCCATCCCCAACACGGCGGCCGCATTGTCATACCCATAGGTCTGACAGGGCTGACGCCCACTGTCGACCGTCATCGGCCCGGATGAAACACCCCCCGGGCTGAAGGACTTCAGCAGGTCTATCTTGAGCAGGTGGTGAGGGTTGTAAGAGTAGCTGCACTGCGGGTACCCCGCGATGCTGCCCCAACTGTCAGGCGCACGACGCTCGAGAACGCGGTCACTGGGGCAGTAATAGACATTCCTGTCAGGCACGTACTTCTGATCCCAGAGACAACTCAGCCCACCACCGGAGATCACCCACGGGAGGACCTTGGGGGTATTCGGCCAATTGGCCCAGTAGACGTTCGAGCGGGTCGTGAAAGGGGTGAGATAGCCGTCACGATCGTTCGCATGCATGTGGGCTCCCATCCCCAACTGCCTCAGATTTGAGCCGCAGAGACTGATCTTGGCCCGCTCCTTCGCCGTATTGAGCGTCGGTAGCAGCATTGAAGCAAGAATGGCGATGATGGCAATCACGACCAACAGCTCAATGAGCGTGAAGATGCGTCCACAGTCCGAACAACGGGCCCCATCACGCGCGCACACATATCCCAACATCACTCACGCCTCCAGTGCCGAGAAAGACCTGAAACGATTCGAACAACAAGGAAATACAAACGTTTGTAACGGGATCAGATTAGCAGGATCTGCGGCTGTTGTCAAGGAGATTCTCTGAGGGGAGTCGGGGGAAAAACGGGCTTTGAGGTCAACGGTCGCCGGGATGTGGTCACACGGTCGGTCGGAATCAGTGTCCTGTTGCTCGCGCATCCTCCGCGTTCACACATCTCTTCCCCTGGGAGCCCCACCCGGACTCCTGCGCACCGAGATGTGCTACATCCCGATCTCGCGCCGAACGGCAGGCCCGTCTGCCTGTTCCGGCGGCCTGTTCTCGGAGACAGCTATCCCCGCTCCGATCCCGGCTGCCTCTCCCAGGTACATGCAGGTAGGCTGAAGACGCATGGATCCCTGAGCCGGGCGATCGCATGAGATGCAGCGGCCGGCCACCAGAAGACCGGACACGCCAGACGGAATCAGGCACCGGTAAGGAATCTCATACCAATCGTCCGGCGGAGGCATCGTCGCTCGTTTGTAATCCATGGGGAAAGGAATGGAGATCCCCGGCGGGGAATCGTGCAGATCGACAAAGAAGCAACACCGGGCAATGCCGTCCGCGAACTTCCTGCCGGCAACGACATCGTCCCCGGTCAGAATGTACTCCCCCACGATCCGTCGTGATTCACGGGTTCCCAGCAAGCTGGGCAAACGCTCGATCCGGCAGTGCTCATACCCGGGCACATGCTCCCGGCAGAACGCCAGGACCTCAAGTGCCGCGAGCTGACACTCGCACAGACAGCGGCTGACCTCTGCCGGATCGCTCGGATCCACACCGTCGATCTCCCATCCGGTGACGACCAACTGGCCCGAAGACGCGTGCAAAGGGAACGAGGCCCCGGACGGCCGGAAAACACCCGAGGGAGGGTGGAGCTTCCCTTCCCGGCGTGCTGCTGCGACAGCCGCCGCAAGGGCCTCCGGAACAGGTCTGTCATGTCTGCTGCGGTCGTGATCGACACCGGCCACCCGAAAGCGGTAGTTGACGTGCTGCATCCGACCATCGTCCGGATCGCCCTGCATCACCTCTGCTCCGGCACTGGCCGCGATGTCGCCGTCGGCTGTCGCGTCGATCACTGTCTTCGCCCTCAGCAATGAACGTCCCCCCTTGTTGGTCACGAACACACCGGATACCGAACCGTCGGTCGGTCGCCAGGCAGCTTCACAGACGGTGCAGAACAGCACGTCTGCTCCCGCTTCACGGACCATTTGCAGGGCGATCGCGGCCATCATGTCGCCTTCGAATCTCAACCGGCCGATTGAGCAAAGGTGGTGCTCCGGGTCATAGGTCCTCTCGGCGCACCCAAGCGCGATCAACCGGTCCTCGAGCTCAGCCGCGATGGGGCCGACCTGCGTATCACACCAGCCGGGAACAAAACCACCACACGCCATCCCACCAAGGTAAGCCAGTTGCTCGACCAGCAATGTCCGGACGCCGTGCCGAGCAGCCGCCACAGCAGCGGCAATGCCCGCCGGCCCGCCGCCACAGACGACCACGTCATACGTCCCCGAAACAGGCACCTCAGCCGCAGGAATGGAAACTGAACACGCTGTTGACATCGTTTCGTACGTCCTTATTGCACAGGGCAGGCCATTTCGGCGAACAGAGCATACCTTAACGCCAAGCCATCAGAAGATCAGTAAGACCCCGGAATTGCACGAGTCTGAGTAACCGTTAGGCGGATCCGGGGCGATCTGACCGTGGCGCCGCGCTCTGAGCGGCGACTCACTGTAGTCGGGATGCGGCAGGAAGAACGCCTACGGGTAGAACACGGCGGCTTCCGAAGTAGCGCTGGTAGGCATCCCTTCACCTCCCTAACGGGCACGATTGTCAGCTACGCGGAGCGCTCGATGCAACCGGACAATACACAAGCGATTCTGGGTGAGAATTTCGGCGTCACCACCTTCCCCGGAACAGCGCGACGTCTCTCGGACGAAACACGCGCCTTCGCCGCGCGTGTGCTGGCGGGAGAATACGGCCGCGAAATGCACAACGCGACGTTTGCCCTGCCCGAGGACAACGACGAACCAGCCGATCCCGAACTGCGAGCCGCGGAAGCGGTGATGCTCGCCGCCCGGCAGGCCCCCCTCCGCATCATGCCCGGCGAACGCCTCGTGGGAGCAGCCCCGCTGCTCGAAGCCGCCCAGCACCGGAAACCAGCCGCCGATGTTGCCAGCACCAGCCACACGACGATCGGACTCGGGGAAGCACTGCTGTCCGGACTGCACCCGTACCGGGAGCGCATCGCGGAACGCGCGTCGCGAACCGACCTCTCGCCGTCCCAAACCACATTCCTGCAGGCCATGTCCCTCTGCCTGGACGCGATGGCAGTCTGGCATGGTCGTCTGATGACCGAACTGAACAGGCGGATCACGGACGACGACGGGCGTGAACTGCGGATGTACCGTGAGATCCGAGACGGCCTTGCCAACGTGCCGGACAACCCTCCGCGAACATTCCGCGAGGCCATACAAAGCCTCTGGTTCCTGTGGGAGTTCCAGCGCCTGTGCGGCAACTGGTCCGGACTCGGGCGCATTGACAACATGCTTGGCCCATTCCTCCGCCGGGATCTCGTGCGCGGAGAGATTGACCTGGATGAAGCCCGGGAGCTGATCGCCCACTTCTGGATCAAAGGAGCGGAGTGGACGGGCGCCCGGATCGGCTCCGTGGGTTCCAGCGGCGATGCCCAATTCTACCAGAACGTCATCCTCGGGGGCATCGACCAAGAGGGCATCCAAGTAGAAAACGAGGTGACCTACCTGGCCCTGGACGTCGTTGAAGAACTGCACATCAGCGACTTCCCGATTGCCGTCCGCGTGAGTCAACGGACGCCGGAGAAGCTGTGGCGGCGGATCGCCGAAATCCAACGCCTTGGCGGAGGCATTGTCTCTATCTACAACGAGGACCTGGTTATCGAATCCATGACCGGATTCGGCTACCCGTTGGCGGAGGCCCGGGCGTTCACGAACGATGGATGCTGGGAGATCATCGTTCCGGGAAAGACCGCCTTCGGCTACCGCCCTTACGACCTCCTCCCGGCGTTCCAGGATGCCATGGGGCTCGGCGATAAAAGCACGGAACCGCCGGCCTGCAACACGTTCGAGGAGTTCTACACCTGCTTCCACACGAACATGGCTCGGCAACTCCAGGCGATCCGGGATACGTCCCGCGACTCATTCACCAGCGGCCAACCATCCCCCCTACTCTCTCTGTTTGTCGAGGATTGCATTGAGAGAGCGTCCCCGTATCACAGTCGCGGAGCGCGGTACTCTGTGCGAAGTCCGCACGCCGGAGGCATGCCCGACACAGCCAACAGCCTGTTCGCGGTCAAGAAGCTGGTCTACGACGACGAACGCCTCTCTCTCCCCGAACTCCGAGCCATTCTCCAGGCCAACTGGGAGGGGCACGAGGAGCTGCGACAGGAGGTCCGGAGGAGTCTGGTGCTGTACGGGAATGACGACGCAGAAGCGGATGCGATGCTCGCCCGCGTCTACAACGACTACGTAGCCCTGTGCCGAGCTGCGCCGGAGTCCAATGGGGTGCTCATGCCGCCGGGAATCAGCACGTTCGGACGTGAGATCGCCTTCCGGGATGGGCGCATGGCGCAGCCCTTCGGCACATTCGCCGGCGAGATCCTCGCCAGCAACTTGTCGCCAACACCAGGCACGGATCGCTGTGGGCCGACGGCCGTGGTGCGCTCGTTCTGCAAGATCGATTTCGAACGGCTCACCTGCGGCACGCCGCTGGATCTGAAGTTCCACCCCAGCAGTCTTGAGGGACGGGCGGGGCTAAATGCGCTGGTTGGGCTGCTGCAGACATTCGTGGCTGAGGGGGGGCTCTACCTGCAGGTGGATGTCGTGGATGCGGATGTTCTGCGCGATGCCCAGAAGCACCCCGACCGGTACCCGAACTTGGCCGTGCGGGTTTCCGGCTGGTCCGCCCGGTTCACCACCCTCGGGCAGACCTGGCAGGATATGATCATCCAGCGCACCGAACAGACATTCTCTCCGAACCGCGACTAGCCTCGGCGGCCCCCCGGAGGGTGTGCCTGACCGCCGTAGCGCTTTGGCGAAGGCTGGTCCCGGCCGTCGGGCCTCAGATTCCGGGCCTGCAAGACGGCCGCTGGGTCGCCTCGACAGAGCTCGACGTCGGCCCTCCCAGAAGCCAACTGCCGACCGGAGAGCAATTACTCTCCCCGGATCATCAGCCCCCCTGAATCAGCGGTCAGCCATTGCCCCCAGTTCGAAATCGAGCAACACGTACCCTCGCCGCCCGTCCTTCCCATTGGTGATCCCGGCAAAGGACAGAACACCATCGCGCGCCACTCGCCCCAGATCGGGTTTTGAGGCACGCAGAAGCGTGGTTCCGGGGATGGAAATCTCAGCGTGTTCCCACTGTTCCCAGCCGTCAGCCCCGACAGCAATATGAACCTGCAACCGCCCGCGTTTGGCATAGTAGACGACCAGATTCCCCTGTCGATCGACAAGAAGCCCGGGCCTGGTGGTGAGCGGTGTCACCGGCCCGCTGCTGTGCCAAGCCCCGTCGGGTGTGCGCCAGTAGTGAAACAGACTCAGCTTCCTGCCGATTTCGGGCGGAGGACCGTGCTTCAGTTTGCCCTTGGGACGCTCCGGAGTAGCGAGGTGGTACGTGACCACATGTGGTTGATTGGTGGCATCGAGGGTCATAGCGGTCTGGTTCATCAGCCAGGAGAATACGGGAATCTCCCGCACAACAATGCCCGGGTCAGCCAACTCGATGGCATCTCCGTTGGGCAGATCGGCGATGCGCTCCCCCGCGTTGTTGTGCCAGACGGCGCCACCGTCATCGCTGAAGGCGTAGTGTAGGTCGTGGTTGCTGGCCCAGGTGGCACCGGTCTCACGGTAGCACCACGTCACATGCAGACGACCGGTGGGGTCGAGAAGTGTGTCGTTCAGATAAGCACAACGGCTCTTACTGTTCTTCCACAGTGGATAGACGCCACGGCGTGAGAACAGGCCGGTTTTCCCGAAACGCGACCACGTGTGGGTCCCGGCATCATAGCGCTGAACGTAGTTGTCCCCGTTGCCGCTGCTCCCCTGGCGGTAGATGAAGTGCAAAGGCGCTGGAGGATTGCTGAGGAACCGAGGATAGGTGGCGGCCGATTCCAGTTTGCTGTTGGCGATCAATGGCCGCGGGGGCTCGAAATCCGCTGCGGTCAGCACATCCGGCGGATCGGTCAGGAAACCCGGCCGGCTCGTCCCGTACCGGAGTGGATTACAGTGATGGTCCCACGAGAGGTGAAGGCGACCATCCTCTGAACTCACGCCGATGACCGTGTTCCGGTGCCCATCCTTCGGATTGATGGTGAGGGTGCGCTCGGGCAGCGAAACGGTCTGGACGCTGTGGTCGCGCAAGTCTCGACGGACGACAACCAGTGTCTTGTCTGCGTCCCAGTAGACGGTGTACTGGAAATCTCCGGACGTGCGCACCTTGTCTTGATCAAAGGACGCCATGTTGAATGGGCGCCACGCGTCGTCGTCCACGTTAACGACTCGGGCCAGGCGCAATGGCTGCCCGGCAAGCGCACTGGCAGCAGACAGCGAGAGAAGAGTGATTCGGGATCCCATGGAGTGCCTCCTTACAGTGTCGACGATGAATGGAGGTCCTCGCCGACCACCATTTGGTTCTGAACAATGCTAAGATGAGTGGCGAAACGCGCCTCCAGGAAGAGGTCGCCGGATGGCACCGCCTCCCACATTGAGTTCACCGAAGCCAACATGGGGGGGGCCCTTTCGACGCGTCCCACGGCTGTGGGACTTGCTCAAGCCCTGAGCTGAGTCGAAGGGCTGCCACGCCCCGATTGCCTCTGTCTTAGTACCATTCGCCATCAGTTCTGAGCGTTCCCGATCGTGCCCATTGCGTCCAGTTCGTCAAGGGTGAAACGGACCGAGACGACAGAATGCTTGATCGGGCCGGGCCTGTATTTGACATAGGTGGTGGCCGCAAACGTGCCATCCGGCAGGCACTCGAGACCGGGATAGCCGCAATCGGCCCCGGCGTAGCTGTGCAGCAGTTTGGCCCGAAACTGCCCTTGGCGACCGGCAGCGACGTCATCGTACGTGCCCACCCAGGCAATGAAGTGATTCCTGGTCGGGCTCTCTTCCGCCGTATCACGGAAGCACACGACCAGCCGCCCATCCGGGGCGTATCGGGCCATGTGCCGGTCGCCACTGAGGCTGGCCGGAAGCTGGGTCGCCTCCGACCATGTCACTCCATCGTTGTCGGAGACCATCATCCAGGCGTTGAAGGCCCGGTTGTTCTCGCGGATCAGGCACAGCAGCTGCCGCCCGTCAGGCGAACGGACCAGTTCGGGTTCACAGAGCTTGCAGCCGGGGATGTCCAGGACGATGTCCCAGTCGTTCCACGTCAAGCCGCCATCGGCGGAGTAGCTCTGCGCCAGGATATTCGAGAGCGTCTCCGTGGGGTCATCGGGCCGCCGGATGTTGGTCATCCCAAGCAGGCGCCCTCCATCCTCGACTGGCACGATCGCACAGAAGGGCATGACACAAGAAAGCCCGTTCGTGCTCATGTGCGTCCACGTACGTCCATCGTCTTCAGAGTGTGACTGGTGCATGGTTCCATCCGAGCCCTGCCCGGCAAACACGACAAGCCGTATGGCCCCGGCGGGATCGACCAGCCGATGGATAGTCGGGCAGTTGCGGACCTCGTTCCAGCTGTCCGGGACGGGCAACAGGTCCCCCCAGGTCAGGCCGCCGTCATCACTGCGTTTCAGAGGCCCGCAAGGGCCGCCGTGGTCCAAGGTCCAGACGCAGAACATCCTCTTCCGGTCCGGCATGAGAAGGGTCGTCGGATGGCCCTGATAGACCTCTTCGGTGCCGGACGCGATGACGATGTGGCGCTCTGTCTCATGCGAAATATCGAGAGTCGGGATCCGGACTGTGCGATCTCCGGGCCGGAGGTCTGGCATGGCCTGCGTCTCCAATGGGTGGTTCCTCTACACAACAGGGAACACAGTATAGCGCCGTCTTGCGAGGTCGCACCGCGCACGGTACACTCCTACCGAAAGAGCTCACGTGCGACCTGAGAAGCGCTGCCTTGAATCCGTGTGACGTGCCCGTGGCCATGAATGAGGAAATGCTATGCTCCGGATTTCTCACCTGCTTGTTCCCGCATCCCTCTGCCTCTTCCCGGCCGCCTTCTCCGGGCCGCCAGAACACGGCAAGTGGGCCCTCGTGTTCGTCGATGACTTCACCGGCACTGAAACAGACCTCGACGCAAAGTGGGAAGCCCAGAATGGCCCCAGCGGCCATATCCTCTGCAGTCGTTGGCGCGAGAACGCAGTGTTGAAGGACGGCTTGCTGAGACTGGAGGCACGGAAGGAGACCCGAGCCGAACAGGACTGGACCGCGGCCAGCCTGTGGACAAGGGAGACGTTCACCTACGGCTATTTCGAATGCCGCTATCGTTACGCCGCGGCTACGGGGACCAACAACTCCTTCTGGATCATGACCCGCGGGCGCCCCAAACAACGCTTTGAGATCGACATCAACGAGGGACACTTCCCGAACGAAGTCAACATGAATCTGCACAACTGGAGCGGGAAGCACTGGGCCCGCGGAGGACGCTGGTACTACGGCCCGCCGCCGCCGGCCCCAAACCAGAACGATGCCGGGTTTGAGTTTGTGCTGGATGGACCTCTGGTGACCAACCGAATCAGGCTCGTCTCGATTGACGCCGGGCCTGTTCGGGTTATGGAGTTGCGGGCCTTTCCCCCGAGCAATCAGGGCTATCCAAGCGTCTTCCCCAGTCGCCTTGAAGCCCAGCCGGATGTGCCAAACCTGGCGCTCGGAGCCGCTGCAGAAGCCAGTTCTTCCCTTGAGACCAAGTACGCCGCGCACAAAGCCATCGACGGCCTGCTCGGGACGGAGTCACGTTGGCTCAGCGCTCGTACCAACGGCCCACACCATCTGACGGTGACCTTCCCCAAACCACAGACACTGGGCTGCCTTCAGTTCATCAGCGGCTGGGAGGAGAAGGGGACATGGAACGGGATCGTGGACGACTTCCGACTGGAGTACTGGGACGGAGCCGGTTGGCTCCCCATCCCCGGGGCCGACGGAAAAACGCTGCAAGCCGCAAAGCCGGCCGTCGCCCCAACCCACAACCTGGGGAAAGAGTTCCACACCTACGCGCTGGAGTGGAACAAGGATGAGTTGATCTACTTCTTCGACGGCAACAAAATCCGGCGTACCCCAAACGACATCTGCCACGGCCCAGCTCCCGTCTGGCTCAGCCTTGCCATCATCAAATGGGCCGGCCGCGTCACCGACGCGATCCACGGGACGTCAATGGACGTAGACTACGTCCGCGTTTGGCAGAACAAGGACGAGTAGGAGAACTGGAATGTCGCCTACTGAAACAGGCCGATCTCCAGGGAGAAGAGCCGGCAGGACTGCTCCGCCTGATCGATGTTCTCGACCTCCACAGTGTTCTTCCCGGCGACGAGCAGATCAAGGGGAACGGTGTAGAACCGGAGGCATTCGCGCGTCGCGTATCCGGCGTTCTCCGCCACAGCGCCGAATAGCTCCACCCCTGCGTGCTCGCACTCGAGCAGCAGCTTCCCGTTCAAGCGAACGCCAATGGTCAGGTCAGCGCAGCTCTTCTGGGTCTCCACCCGAAGGACAGCGCGGTCGAAGGGGACCTTCTCTGTGTCGTCCGGGATGATCACCTCGACCGTTCTCCGGTTGGTAGCGGGGAAGGTCCCAAACCCTGGATAAACCACGTAATTCTTGGGCGAAGTCCGCAGGAAGTCAAGATCCGTGATGCGCTTCAGTCCCGGAGCCATCACGGCTCGGACCTTGCTTGGAACGTAGTCGTAGTTGAACAGACTCAGCCCATCCGCTCCACGACTGAACAGATTAAGTGCTGATGCGCGGTAGACCTCGAACGTGGTGTAGCGTCGAGCGTACCTGTCGACTTTGCTGTTCTGGTACAAGACGTAGTTCATCTCCCCATAGACTCTCGCGTGTCGGGTACGGGCCGCGAAGTCCTCGATCGCCATCTCCATCGTGTGAACGTAAAACGATGAGACGTTGATCATGTCAAGGAGCCTCGCGGCATCCCAGCCGATGACGTCAAGGCCGGCTTTTTCGCACTTGGCAATCGTGTGCGGTACACGGGCACACAGACGCATTGTCTTGCCCCGTTCGGAGCCGATCCGGTCAACCATCGCCCGGACACGCCGCACGAAAGCAGTCATCACCTTCGTCCCTTCCGCAATCTCGTCGTTGCGGAAGAAACGCGGGAATCGCTGGAAATCGAATTCGACACCATCGACGTCATAGTTCGTGCAGAGCTCCCGGATTATCGCGAAGTAATAGTCCCGGACCTCAGGCAGCATGTAATTGTGCAACCGGACGTCGTCCTTGCCTCGGCTGTAGGGGGAGGTGTCCGAGTCTGCCAACCAGTACTCGGGGTGGTCCCGCCAGAAATCGTTGTGGCAAGGCCACTCCAGATCCTGGATGTAGTGGTGATCGTTCATCCGGTAGCTGATGAAGACGTCCTTCCCGTACTTGCGGCAGGCATCGATCGTTTCCTGGACTGGGTCCCCTCCCGCATGCAGGTAGGTCATCATGTAGTCGTAGGACCTGAACTTGCTGAGCGGTTGCCCCGGTTTGTAGGATTTCCAGGTGGGGTCGACGTCGGATCTGAACGTGTTGGTTCGCCACAGCTGCGGACAGCACATGACCGCATCCACATCCGTATCTTCCAGCTTCTTGATGAAGGACTCAACGTACTCCCGACTGTTGTCCTTCCTGTGGGACACGATCAGAAGCTCGTGATTGAAGATGCACCGGTAAGGAGCAGCCGCCGGACGGTGCGGGAGCGGTGTCCCGATGCATCCGGTCAGCCCCATCGTTGCCACAGCAGCTGCAGAAAGTACGCCGGGTCGCCTCATGAGATACCTTTCTCCCTTATCAATCATCGCCCCGCGTCCACCCCCGAGGGATCGAGGGTGAACTGCTCCCTCAAAGAAGCACACCTTGATCTGTGAGTGCGTTCCGAAGGTCTTCGAACGGCAAGGCGCGGATGTCGTCCAGCCCCTTCCCGACCGAGAGTGCGGCTGCCGTTCCGGCGGCCTCTCCGGTGATCATACACTGAACCGTCGGGCGGATGCAGCCAAAGGCCTCGTGCGTTGCCGACATGCACCGTCCCACAACCATCAGATTGGGGCGCTCCTTGGCGATCAAGCTGCGGAACGGTATGTGGAAGAACCAGCGTGGCGGATAGGACGTCTCCGGGTCCTGCAGCCAGGCAGGACGTGGCCGCGTGTCAATCGGATGACTCCCGCGGCCGATGCTGTCCGGGAAATCAACCTGCTTGTAGATATCCTCAATGTTGAGGACATGCTCTCCGGCGATGTGGCGCGTCTCCCGCACGCCGATCTCCGGGCAATCCAGTAAGAAGGCTCCCTCGAAACCGGGAACATTGGCCCTCATGTTGGCAAGCCAGCGATCCACCATGCCGGCCAGCACAACTTCTGCCCGAGTCAGGTCTTCGACATTCGTACCATCCCCGCTGAAACTCGGGCAGCACAGCGTCACGACACCCGGAGTAGGTAGATTGTAGACCTGGAAGCGACGCGGTGTCTCGTCCATCAGGATGTTGATCGTGGCCATATCTCCGCGCTCGAAGTGCGCCTTGGCTTCCGCGAACGTGAAGCGGGCGAATGGCTGCTTCGCAAACCGGTTGGGGTTCTCGGTGAGCCAGCCAAACGTGGTCTTCAGATCCACGTTGCCGGCTTTGAACATGACGCCCATGGCGTGCATCTCGCCGATCTTGGCACCGTCCTTGACCGTGATGTCGTCCGGCGTCACTCCCAAGTGGAACGGTACGCCCGAACGCACACACAGATCCCCGTCACCCGTCGCATCAATGGCCATCTTAGCCAAAATGACCTGCCGTCCAGACTTGGACTCGACCACCACGCCCCGCACGGTATCCCCCTCCATGAGGACATCAGCCGCCCACGAATGCAGACGCAGTTGCACACCGGCCTCTTCCATCATGTCGAAGAGCAGGCGTTTGGTGTCTTCCGACGAGGTGAAGATGTAGCTTCCCGCCTGACCGAAGTTGCCGATTCCGGCCCCGGACGAGATCAGTCTGTCCGCGAACTCCTTGGTGATCCCCCCGGCAATCTGCACGTCCAACGGGCGCTCGCGCAGTGTTTCCTGGTCGGCAGCGTGCTCCTCGGGGTCACCCGAGAACTTCATGAACATCGTGAGACCGGCATTGCCGGCAGTGACCATTCCCCCCAGGTACCCGTGCCGCTCCACGAGCATCACGCATGCCCCATTGCGCGCCGCGGCCAAAGCCGCAAGGCATCCGGCTGTGCCTCCTCCGGCCACCAGGACATCCACCTCAGCCGCAACCGGCGTCTCGACCGTCATCGTCACTGTGCCGCCAAGTTCAAGCATCGATCTCTCCACAATACCGATATTTGGACATACCCGACGAAAAGCCACGCGCGCTGACTTACGCCAGTACGCACCGTGTAGTATGGTAATGGCTCCTGCCGTAAACGCGCAAGTGCAGATGGTTTTGATATGCGGTCAATCCTATCGAGATCCGGCCATACAATTCTCGTCGAGCCCGCCGGAGCACGGCGAGTGAACCGCTGGTTGCTGGCTGCCGCAGCCCAGTGCCGTGCTATTCGCCTGGGGGATCTGCAGTTTGTCCCAGCTCATCTGCACGTGGGGCGCGGAACCCTCGGCCGCGGCTTCCGAACGGGCATCCATACGCACACTGATTTCCAGATCGAGTATGTCCTCTTCGGCTCGGTCCGCGTGCTGCTTGAGAGCGGCGAAGTCGGTGTCCTCAAGCCGGGCGACGGCATCGTGCTTCCTCCGGGCGTCGAACATGGTTTGGAGGTCCTGACAGACGCGGGCCTGCTCGGGGCTCTGATCAGAGCTGAAGGCAAACACACTGCCGCATTCTGCGGTCGGTCCGCAGCCGCCTGCCGGGAGGGCGGCACGCGATTCGGGGACGCCGATGCAGCTGTGTGGGCCAAACAGATGATCAACGCGGCCGCTTGCGACGAGTTCGGAGGCTGGGAAGCGGAAACCGTCGCAAGCCTCCTTCGTCTCTGGCTGCGTGTCGGTATCCGGGCTCTGGTCCGGGAGGCATCATGGGAGGGCAATAACGGGCGGCGCCCCTCCAAAGCCGTGCGACACGATCAACAGGAAGCCCTGCGGGAGCGTGCACTCTCCTTCATCCGGGCCAATTCCCACCGGGCCATCCGAGCCGAAGATGTCGCCCGCGATCTTGCCATCAGCACACGCCATCTTAACCGGCTGTTCCGCGCCGCGTTCAGCGAAACAGCGACTCAATCAATCACCCGACACAGGCTGACCCAGGCTCGGAGACTGTTGACGGAGGACCCACGGCTGCAGATCAAAGAAGCAGCTGCAGCCACAGGATACGAGAGAGTGTCCTACTTCTCCTACTGCTTCCGCCGGCAGTTCGGGTACCCGCCGTCTCAAGTGTCCCGCACAGAACTGGCGCCCAGAGCGGAAAGGGAGAATCATGGAACTCCAGAACTGGCATCTTGAGCAGAGACGACGACAGTTAGGGCACCGGAGTTGGTGTACCTTCCCGTGAGGGCCGGGAGCTGTCCTTCGGTTGCTTCCACCAGGTACGGGGGGCTGGCACGCCTCCGTTGGAACTCCCTTCAATGTGGGAGGGGCTGCCACGCCCCGACTTAACCGAAACAAGATATCGGCGGGTGGCACCGCCTCCCACGTTGGCTGTGCTTCCGCAAAGTAGAGGGGGTGGCGCGCCCCGATCTGTTCACTGCTGGCCTTGGTGACTCACGCGGGGCACCGTGGGCACCAAAAATCCGACGCTCCTGAAACACGTTGAGAAACCGCCATGAACTCAGACAACACGCATTCCCTTTCCGCACCTGGCCACACACTGGACAAACAAGCCGTTTTGGCGATGTATCGAGAGATGGCCGAATGGCTGGGACGGCATCAGGTCGACACGCCAACGGACACGCGGCACGGCAGCCTCTATTACCCCACCGAAGACCGCTACTGCAACCGGGACACAGCCTGCGCCGCCTCCGCGTTCATGCAGATGGCGAAAATCACGGGTGATGCGGCCTGGCAGAAACAAGCGGCCGCAGCACGTGACTACGTCCTGAGAGTCCAGGGCGCCAACGGCGGATTCCCCGAGTTGCGCGGCCTTGAGGACAGCGACGGTGGCTCTGCCGTCAACACGTCGATCATTGCGACGAATCTGATCCGCGCCTACCAAAGGGGTTTACCGTGCAGTACGCGTGACGTGGACGCTCTGGTGCGGATGGCGGATTTCATTCTTACGCTTGAGTGGAAGCCAGGGGCGTTCTACCACGACACCAACCACGCAGGCCCTTTCCGCACCCCTGACGGTACGCTCAGATGGGGAACGGAGGGGTCGGGCCGGGACTGCCACAACACGACAGCGCTCTCTGCCGCGATGCTCCGCTGGGTCTCCACGTTCGTGGAAACGCGCGGGGGTACGCCCGACTCACGCTGGAACCAAGCCGCTGACCGAGCGGTCGAGCACCTTCTGGACGGGCAGAATGAGGATGGCCACTGGCCCTACTGGGCAGGAGCGACGTGGCACGATGTCGGCCACCATGGCATGTGCATCTTTCACCTGACCGAAGCCCTGGAGAATGCGGACTCCGCAGAGCAGGAGGCCGTTGTTGAAAAGCTGCTCAGAGGCGCGGAATGGTTGCTTGAAAATGGATTGCTTCCAAGCCGCAAGGGCACGAAGATCGACTGGGCTGTCGAGAAGAGCGCATGCGTCTACTTCACTCATGGCTACTTCGCGGTCGCCGCCCCCCTGGCCCGGCTTGCGGCCCTCGACCCACACCACTCAGCCGCCTGGCACCATGCGGCTCTTGAGTTGCTGCGCTACGTGCGCACCACACTTTGGGACAACGCCGATGCCGAAAAGGAAGGTCCGTTCCGCTTGACGGAAGCAGGCCTGTGCAAAGGGTACGCCTGGTTTGGGCAATCCATGGGCTGGTGCCTGTATCTGCTTGATGATCTCATTGGTCAACTGGGGTGGTGGACATGAAACATGCAGTTGCGTTACGAGTGATGACCAGTCTCGTGGCAGGTCTCTGTGGAATCAGGGGATCTGCGGCTGAAGTCGACGCGGTTGCGGTGGACTTCGAGACCGTGCACGACGCAAAGGTAACCGACCAAACCGGAGCAGTTCGTGCCCGGCTCGTTGGCGATGCGGCCCAGACGACAGATGCCCACGGTGGTGAATCCGCCATCAGGCTGGGAGACGGCCCGAGAGACTGCCTGGATTTCGGCCCAACCTTCGGCATGACCCAACAGGCAACCATCGAGTTCTGGTGCAAACCAAAGACACTCTCCGGCATCATCGTCGGCAAGCAGGGGGTGATAAACCTCGAGTTTCCCAAAGGGCAGAACACGATCCGGGTTGGCTTGATCCTCAAGACAGGCTGGGTGCGGTGCGAACTGCCGGCCGGAAGCGTGTGCAGCGGGCAATGGCAACACATCCACGTGTCGTGGGGATCAGCCGGACTCGTTCTCATCGTCGATGGCACGAAAGCCGCCCGAACGCCGTTGCCCGAGAAGCGCGAATGGAGGGACCTCGACTACCATTTCTTCATCGGCACCTATAACTGCCCAACTCCCTACGACGTCTGGTTCTACCACGGGCTGGTCGACGATCTCGTCGTCCAGCCTCGGCAGGTTCTCCCTGCGGATGTCGTTCTCCCGGATCCGCGCCTGCAGCCACAGACAGTCCCGCCTCTCGAACTGCGCTTGGTCGAGACACCCAAGCCCGCCTACAGCGCTGCCCTTCCCGCTTTGGTGCGCGGACGCATCGTCCTCGACGCAAACGCCAACGGGGTGGCAGAGGCCAACGAGGAAGGAGCCCCCGGAGTGTCCGTGACCGACGGCTACGCGGTCACACGAACAGACGGCAGCGGCGCCTACGAGCTGGCCCCGGGCAAAGACTCGGTCTTCGTCTACATCACAAAGCCCTCTGGCCTGACCGTAACCGGATCCTGGTACAAGCCCTTGGCCGCCGGCGTAGATTTCACCGTAACACGAACGAACGACGAAGACGACTACACGTTCATTCACGTAACCGACACGCACGTTTCGACCAATCCACGGTCAACCCGGGGGTTGAGTGCATTCGTGCGGGAAGTCAACGCACTGGACCCGCAACCGAGATTCGTCCTCAACAGCGGAGACCTGGTGAATCTGGACAAGCGTCTGAATGCCTCCGCAGCGACAGGCCACGCCTACTTCAGGAACTATGTCGGCATCATGAACCACTTGACGATGCCATTCTACAACGTGGCGGGAGACCACACCGACTCAAGCTACCGGATCGAGCAGTTTCCCCGGGGTGATCACCGTTGCGGGAAGCCGATGTACTGGGAATACCTGGGCCCGCATTTCTTCTCGTTCGAATACGGCAGGATTCACTTTGTTTCGGTGGACTTCAGCTACCACCTTGGCGAGCGCAAAGGCTACGCCACAAACACCCTCCTGCCTGAACACGTCCGCTGGCTCAGCCAGGACATGTCAAGACGTGGGCCGGGGACCTTTGTGATGACCACGTCGGAGCACGATCTTGGGCGTGTATCCACCGCGTTCCCAGGCCTGGCGAAACGCCATGACGTCCGCCTTCAACTCACGGGTGATGACCACATCTTCTACCACAGGCGGGAGCCTGTCCCCTACCGGGCCGGGGGCTCATTGTCGGGTTGCTGGTGGAATCCGGCCTGCGAAGGGCTCTGCCCAGACCTGTCGCCGCAAGGCTACGCAATCTACCGCGTCCAAGGCGACACCGTCGAGTGCTTCTACAAAGGCCTGGGCCAGCGTATCACCATCGTCTCGCATCGTTACGGCGCACATTGGCATGGCTCAGTCAGACTGCAGGCGCACATCGTGGCCCCAGCCGCCACGGACACGCTCGAGTGGTCGCTTGACGGTAAGACGTGGACGACCATGGCCGAAGTCGCACGTCCATTCTATCGAACAGTGTACGAGGCCGAGATCAATTCCGAGGAAATCCCTGACGGCATCGTCGGGATCAGAGTGCGGAATCCGGGTGACGGTGAAGTATTCCGGCGACCGTTCGTGGTGGACAATCGGGCCGGCGCGACCGCTCGGACGTCAGGAGCCCGGCTGAGCGTCGCCGTGGGCACAGCCGCCCGACGCCGGAAAGCGCCCGGCAGCACCGTCGAAGTGCTGCTCAACGGCGTGAATGTGGGCACACTTCCTCCCGGTGACCAGAAGGAATACACATTCCCCGTAGCCCCGGAAGCCCTGCGCACAGTCAACCGGCTAGCCTTCCGCTTCTCGCAGACCGGTGACGTGATGAGCATCGGGAGCCCCCGGCTCGAGTTCGAAGGAACAGGAATCGAGGATCCAAGGTGCGCGGCGATCAGGAAGGTGAAAATTGCGCACTGGGGCGAGAAGGCGGCAGACTGGGGTGGCTTCATTGTGGGTGAAGGGTTGCCCGAAGGACCTTTCGACCGGAAGCAGGACACGTTCCTCTTTGTTCTGAACGGCAACTGAGCACCCGCCGTCTTCTTCCGCCGGGAGCAGACCACATGGCAACTCGCCCCAACATCGTCTTCATCCTCTCGGACCAGCAGCGCTGGGACACACTGGGCTGCTATGGACGGGCTCCGAGCGTGACCCCCATCCTGGACACCATGGCGGAAGAAGGCACGGTGTTCACCACAGCCATCACGCCGCAGCCGGTCTGTGGCCCCGCCCGAGCCTGCCTGCAAACCGGGAGGTTCGCCTCGGAGACCGGGAACTCACGCAACGGCGTGCCACTGCCGGAAGACTGCACCACCGTGGCCACGTGTCTCGCGGCGGAGGGATATGACTTGGGTTACGTCGGCAAATGGCACCTCGCGGGGGATCCGACCGCCCCGCCTCCCCCTGCCCGTCGAGGCGGCTTCAGTGGCTACTGGGTTGGGGCCGACCTGTCGGAGTACGTCTCAAACGGCTATGCCGGGATCGTCTACGACCGAGATGGCCGGACCATCCCGTTCGAAGGCTACCGCACGGACGTCTACACCAACTACGCGCTGGACTACCTGCGGACACGCCCCGCTGACCAGCCCTTCTACCTGTTCCTGTCCTATGTGGAGCCACACCCACAGCCATATCACAAGGGCTACCAAGGGCCGGAGCCCCCGAATCGAGACGGCATCGTGCATGATTACCTGCGCTACGACTGCCCCTTGGGCACAGCCTCGAAGTTCCGCGAGCACGCCGTTCCCGAGGATCTCCGGAAACTCGACGACAATGGCTGGATGCAATTCCCCGAATACCTGAGCTGCTGCCACCGCGTGGATGCCAATGTCGGACGCGTCCTGAACGAACTCACCGTCCAGGGAGTCGCTGAGAACACTCTCGTCGTCTACGGCTCCGATCACGGCTCACATTTCCACACCCGCGGAGGCAATGACAAATGCACGTGCCACGACAGTTCCGTGCGTGTCCCCCTGATCGCCCGCGGCCCTGGCTTCGCGGCCGGACACATCGTCGAGACCCCGGTGAGTCTCATTGATGTGCCGCCCACCCTTCTGGCGACCACGCAAACTCCCGTACCCCCACAGATGCGCGGCACGGACCTGCGCTGTGCATCCCGAACAGAAAGTGCCTATATCGAGATCCGAGACCCCACGCGCAAACGGGTCGAACGAGCCATCCGGACAAGCGCGTGGACCTACTGCGTCGGGAAGGCGTTGGACGCGTCGCCCGAGGCCCGCTACACCGAAGCGCTCCTCTACGACATGGTCCACGATCCGGCCCAGCTGACGAACCTAATCGAGGCCCCGGAGCACACCCAAACCAAGAATTCTCTCCACGATCAACTCCGATCGTGGATGGACATCGCCGGCGACCAGACGGAGATCGCTTTGGCATGAGACACCTGACCACAGCTCAGACCAACAGCTATCGCGGGTCGCGGAACATGAGGTTGAGCGCGCGCGTGACCGGGGTGCCCGAGCAGGGAGGATGCCGCGTAGCCGAGTCCGCCGCAATGCCTCAGTTACGTAGGGGGAGAACTCCAAGATGGCTCGACGGAGTCTCTCCCTCCAGGGATTCTCTGGGCCATCTGTGTCCGGTGGAGGGAGAGACTCCGTCGAGCCGCCTCATGTAACCGAGGGGTTACAGTCCGCCTGAAGCACGCCTTGACGAACTCAGTCGAGCGCCATACCTTCTGGACAGCAACCGATAGGAGGGGGCCTTGGCCGCGCTGCGCCGAGGTACTCACCATGCCTTCGCGGCAGCGCAATGCGGAGTACGCAAATGACAAGCCAATTCTCCCTGCCCTTCACGGCCATCAAACTGATTGACAGACAACATGCCCAGTATGTGGAACTCGTGAACGACCTCTCCGACTGGTTCTACAGCGCTGATTTTGACACCAACTCCCTCGGGGCACAGACCGAAGCAGTGGTCGCCTACGCATTGGAGCACTTCGATGCAGAGGAGTTCCTGATGCGCTCCCACAACTATCCGGACTATGAGGAGCATGAAGCGAAACACCAGAAGTTCAGGGAGTGGATCGACGGGTACCAGGAAAAGACCGCTTCCAGCAACGTGACGGTGGAGGAAGCGCAACGCCTCCTCCACTGGCTGACGAAGTGGTTTGCGGAACAGGTCAAGGTGGATGACCAGAAGCTGGCCGACTTCCTTAGCCGTTAGCCGGGTCGCACACCCGTATCGGCGCTTCTTCCGCCCTATAACAGATTCTCCGAGAAGTGGATACACCGGGAAGAACAAATCGAGTTCGGAAGCAACATCTCGAGGCGCTTGACGGCCCCCGCGAGTCCCGTGTCTTCAGGTCGGAAGAGACGACCTCCAAGTTGAAGGAACGCGATGAGCACAGTGAGACCCGGAATCTACAGGCACTACAAGGACAAGACCTACAGAGTCATCTGTGAAGCGACTCACTCCGAAACCGAGGAAAAAGTTGTTGTCTACCAATGCCTGTACGGTGACCGCAGCATGTGGGTCCGGCCAAAAGAGATGTTCCTCGAGCTGGTTGAAGTAGATGGGGAAGCGGTCCCGAGGTTTGAGTTCGTGTCTGAATCCACGTAGCCCTGAGTAGGCAGGAAGGAATGCTCCCAAGCTCGCTCCCCCTGTCCGGGAATATCAACGTGACGTGATCGCGTCGAGGTCCTCGATCATCTCCCTGAGCATCACGGCATCCCACTCTGCCGTCTGGCACCAGGTGGCAAGCTTCGCCTCGGGTCGGGCATGGGCCACCACCGGGGCCTTAGAGGGATCGTCTGCTCGCCAACGCTTCCGCCGGACGTGTTCCATCAGGCACAGGGCCAGCTCGGCCCAAGGCCCCCCATCATCGCACCAACGTGCCACGCGGACAAGCGTTGCCGCGGCCGTGAAGCGGCACCATGTGAATCCCGCAAAGCAGATATCGTTCCCGAGCTCGGGACGTCTGTCATAGTCCAAGTCAATCGTGTCGCCATCCAGCCGGGCTGTGCACAGGTACCAACGCGCGGCGCGTCTGAGTGCATTTCGCAGCCTGTCGTGCCCCGCCAACGGAGCTCGGTCCAGCACTCGCGTCAAATGGTAGAGACCAATCCCGTGGTCAGGGATATTGGCCGAATCGTAGGCTTGGCCCCGCGCCCCGGTGTGCCCGAAAATGTAGGGCCAAACACCAATTGCCTCCTGACCATCGAGATAGTGGTCAATCCCTCGCTCCGCGGCGTCGAGCCAGGCACGTGGGGGGCTGTCACCGGCTTCAGACAGCGTCGAATACCCCCGGACCAATGCGGACAGCGCCAGAGCATTCATGTTCTGGCAGTCGTGCCGGGCCCCCTCATGGTGCAGGAAGACGCCGGGCATCGCTTCATTGCTCGCAATCCACTGAACGGCCTCCCTGATCACTTGGCGGTCAGGCTCTGTGAACGGCAAACCAGCGTCCACAGCTCGACACAGAAGATGAATGACCACGCTGGTGTCGACCCCGTCAATCCCCGGATATGGAGAAGTGAGACGACGAAAATCGACTCCCCAGATCCCGTGGACCATGTGGACGAAGCCCCCGTGCCTCGGCAGATTGCCTGGCTCGCGGACCTGGTTCCGGCAAACGTAGCGTCGCGCCATCATGGCACGCTCACGCCACGTCTCGTCCCCGGTACGTGCCCACGCATCGGCGAATGCTGCAGTCGCAGCAGCTGCATCACGGGCATCGTACTTGTCCTCCTCCGAGTAAACCGCTCCAGCATAGGGGTGACCGGAGTCGAGGACCTGCCGCGAAGCCGCCCACTGAACGAGTCCTTCCGCCATGTGCTCCAAGTCTGGAACGTCGAATGTGCCCGCCATCAGCCGGTCCCGGAACGGTCCCCAATCGCGGAGGTGTTCCCGTTCGGTCACCCGTGTATCACGGACATAGTTCCGGAAGTCCCGAGCCCCGGCGAGGACGTCCGCTGCCGGCATTCCCTCGGGAGCAATCAGCACATCACCGAAGGGGATCTCCTCCCCTTCCCCGTCGAACTCAAACGACAGTTTGTGTGCGGGGACATGCATACTCCGCAATCTGAACCAGCCGTCGACCATCTTCAGCGTTTCCGGCGAGCAACCATCCCTCGAGACTGTCAGTGTCTCGATGTCTTTGGTTGCTTCCAGCAAGACGTCAAAGAAGCCGGCCTCGAGCGGCAAGCCGTTCACCTCAAGATTGCGCCGGATGTGGTCACGGAATTCGGCGAAGTCGTCCACGTAGTAGAAAGGAGGCAACTGCGCAACGAAGTCACTGCTCCGAAGTCGTAGCGACTGTGTGCTTGTGCTTGGCACAGCGGGCTTCATGTGAGGGCGCCGGTATACATCGCGTAGAGCTCCCACGATGCCTCTGAGCACACACATGCCGACCCTTCGGTAGCTTTCGGGGAATGTCGTGCATCCCGGGACCTTACGGAGCACCAGTGTCTCAAAGCACAAGGCCATTTCGGCCAGCTCCGCCTTCCTGACCTCGCGGCATCCCATGCCCTCTGACTGGGCCGGCTGCCAGTGTTGAAGCGGCAACGGCAGATGGGCCCGAAGGTGCCTCATGAAGACCGCCAAGTTCGGATGCGGCAACGAGTACACCTCGAACTCCCGCCGGTGCCGACCATTGTGCAGATTCAGGAAGCAGTGGGGCCTGACATCCTGGAGCAACTGCCAGAGGACCTGGTTTTCGGGCTGAGTATGGCCCCCCCAGTCTCGATTCAGGTTCACGCCGGGGCTGCCGGGATCACACGGATCCACATTGTGGTAGGTCCGCCCATAGACCGCCCCGTCAACATTCACCATCGGGACAACCCAGAAAGAAAAATCAGCCAGGAGGTCATGGGTTCGCAGCAGTTCCTCCAAGAGCCCCTCGCAAGCGTACATCCCTGCGGACTCTGCCGGGTGCTCGCCGGCGATGACGACAACTCGCAGGCGACTGCCATCGTCCCCGGGTTTCGCGACCTTTACGACTTGCAGCGGAAAACCGTGGTCGCCCGAATAATGGCTCGGCCCAAGCTCAGCCACTGTGAAAAACTCACAGCGATCGGCAAGAGCTCGGAGGCGTCGCCTGCAGCGCTCGAGGGTATATGGCGCGGGAGATGCCAACCAGAGCCGGGGCCCATCCAGCCGCAATCGGTACTGCACTCCATAGGGCGGATGCCAGCCGTCATCGATGCTCTCGTCACAGGCAGGGACTCCCGTTGGCGTCCAGGGCACAACGCGAATGCTCTCGGTTCCCAGGTCCGTCCACTGTTCACCATCACCCGAGACGACAGTGGCAGCCTCCTGCCACAGTTCCTGCCCAAAGTGATTGAAATCTGCCACTTCCAGTGTGATCTCCCGCCCATCTCCCGGCGACTCAATGGAGAGGTGGAATCGCCAGGAGTACGGAGCCAACCCTGCGCGCCCTCGGAATCGGTAGTGGTCTTGACCGATCTGCTCGAAGCTGTGCCCCGCCCCGCAATGCACTGTGCTGTCGAACACAATGTCACCGAGGACCGTGCGCTCTCCGCACGGACGCCAAGAGGTGGCTGTCTCAACGTTTGACTTCACGGGCCTCTCCTTCCCCCAAGGACTTGCACCTCACCCGTGGCACCGGCGCGGCTGGCAGCGGTGGCCAGTACCATGGCCTGCATCCCCGCAGCCCCTGAGGTCAGGACCGGCTTCGAGTCGAGAACGGCCTCGACGAAGTGGTCGACAATCGCAGCTACAGCCCCCTCGGGCGGCCCGGCTGACCAAGGCCATGTCACAGCATCGCCAACCGAGGTCCCGGTCGGGCTGAACACACTCAGCGGCTGCCGCATCAGGTCGATGGTCATAGCCCCTTTTGTCCCCAGAATTTCCAGACTGCGGTCACAACCCGCGGGGTACGGATCCGGATAACCGAAGCTCTCGTAGAGTGTCGCGATGGCTCCGTTGCGGAACCGGAGTGTCATAACCGCCGAATCTGTGAATTCCTGCTCAGGAGGAAGCACCAACCGACCCGTCTCTGCGTATATTCGCTCAGGCTGGCTATCCAGCAACCAGCACACCAGATCCAGATTGTGAGTCCCTACATAGTTGATTACCCCCCCCGTCTCCCGATCATTGAGCCAACTCCGCCCACGCACAATGAACTTCGGGTGACACCTTCGGGCCAGGAGCATAACCGGTTGGCCGATTTCGCCCTGTTCGATCCTCGACTTTGCCTCGAGGACAGGTTGGTTGAAGCGCTCCGTGAACCCGAGCATCAGCGTGCGTCCCGACTCGCTCGCCGCCGCAAGCATCGTCTCGGCTTCGGCAACCGAATTTGCCATCGGCTTCTCGCAGTACACATGCTTTCCGGCCCGAAGTGCGGACACGGTCTGCTCGCAGTGAAAGGCGTTTGGGGAAGCCACAACAACCGCATCGACAGCAGGGTCCGCCGCAACGTCGCTGTACATGCTCCCAAAATCATGCACCCCAAGCTCCCCAGCCAACACCCGTGCACTGGCATCGCTGCCTGAACAGATCCGGGTGACAGCGGCCCGAGGGTGATGATGGAATGCTCGCGCCAACAGGCTCCCGGCCTTGCCGGCTCCCGCCAACGCCACGCGCAGTGTCTCAGCCATGGACAGAATCCTCCTCATGACGGAATTGGTCTTCCGCGGACGTGAGAGCATGTTAGCGGAACTGTAGGCCAAGGGGGCGGACAGTAAAGGTGTCGCCCCAAAGTTGCAGAGACACAGATGCGGGATGGAACGAGGTGACGGCGTTCCGCACAGACTGACAGGGCGTTCCGACACCCCCTGAATCCCGGGCGTACACCAAGGTCGATATATGAGACGGTTCGCGGCAGCAATGACATTACTTGTGGCCGGCGGTGCCACCATGGCCGAGTCGCCTCAGAAGGGGATGAGCAGAGCCGTGCGGCTCAAGCGTGCCGTTGAGACGTTACGCCCGTTACATCAGAAGATCAGCAAGCCAGGCCCGGGCGACTGGTTAGCGCATCACGATGAGCCTGGGCAGACGTTCAAACAGTACGTGAAAAGCCGGCCGATCACGCCACGGGGGAAACGCACGACCCTCTACATCCAACCGATCGGGACGTTCTCGAAAACTCAGCGGAGAATAGTGAACCTGACGGCCGAGTACATGGAGCACTACTTCAGCCTGAAGGTGAAGACGAACGCCCCCATCCCCCTCTCGGCTATCCCCCCTGCCGCCCGGCGTGTCCACCCGACATGGGGAGACAAGCAAATACTGACTACCTATGTCCTCGACAGGGTCCTCAAACCAAGGCTACCAAAGGACGCTGCGGCCATGCTCGCTCTAACCGCGTCAGATCTCTGGCCGGGCAAAGGGTGGAACTTCGTGTTTGGCCAGGCTTCCATCCGTGAACGCGTCGGAGTCTGGTCCATCTACCGAAACGGTGATCCGGAAAGGAGCAAAGAAAGCTACAATCTGTGCCTCATGCGCACAATCAAGACCGCCGTGCACGAGACCAGCCACATGTTCTCCATGTACCACTGCACAGCTTACGAATGCTGCATGTGCGGGAGCAACCACCGAGAAGAATCCGATCGACAGCCCGTGTACCTCTGCCCCGAGTGTACTGCCAAAGTGTGCTGGGCTACCCGAACGGACCCCGTCACACGATACAGACGGCTCGCGGAGTTCTGCAGGACAAACGGCTTCGAGGAGGAACGGGTGTTCTTCGAGACATCCATCCGGAAGCTCGAACGGTGAGGCGTGTTCCTGAGTTACCGGCAGGGATGGCAGAGCGACCAAACCGGAAGCATGCCGACCGACATCCGTCATCCCACCGAACACGAACCGACGGCTGAAAGGAAGAAGCAGTCCGGATGAGATGGAGCCAACTAAAGAAGCGGGTTGAATCGAGCTTCGCTGCCTCACTGAAGGGACGCGTCAAAGTATGGAACACGCGATACCGCGGCAGCCATGATTCAGAAGGTGAAGCGTGGATAACCGTGGATGGCGTGCAGGCGTGGAGTATGGGATCCCTGTCCTACATGGTCGCCCATTGGCGCGAAGCGGAGCGCCTTCGCGCCGAGGCCGGGTGTTCAGATTTCACCGATCCTGAGCAGCGCGCCGGCTATGCGGATGCCTGGGATGAGGCAAAGGACAACGTCCATGGAGACGGGGTGTTCGCCATGTGGGATGTGAACAAAGCGCTCTTTGACTTGCTCAACCTGTCCATCGAGAACGCCATCAAGTCCAGTAACCCGATCATCCGCGGCTTCGCCACCCTCGACAAACGATTCGGGAAACGCCGTCTGGAAACGTTTGATGACTCAAACGAGCACGCATTCGTCCAGATGCTCTACCGACTTCGGTGCGACGCTGAGGGCATCAAGGTAAGACCATTATCCCCTTCCGCTCCGGGTCGTAGCTGACAAGCTAAATCCCGCGGGACGTCGGGAAGCACAGAATAGGAGGATGAGCAGGGGATGGGCTGTTAGCAGGCAAGACACCGACGTGACGGAGGCCGCCTACGCCGCTGCCAAGGCGGGCTGATTCTCCTGACCCGTTCCCTCAGTGTCTGTGGTCAGCTACGAAGCGGGGCGGCATCGCGGCGTTCCCCTTGCCCACGACCGCCCGAAAGGGCACACCGTTTCACTACGTACCTCACTACAAACGCTGTCTCTTTGGTGACGAAACTCGTTCGTAGTTAGCAACGTAGGCCTTGCCGGAATTGCGTTCCTCCGGCACTGATACACGGCGTCCGAAAGCCCCTATCTCAGTGGCATTCTTCGCTAGTGATGGCGGCCGGAAACTCCCGACCGCCGCCGCTGGCTCTACTTCTTGGCAGCGCCGCAGCCGGCACACTTGGTGACAGTCGACTTGCTCTTGCCGCCGCAGTAGGCGCATTTCCATTCGGCAGCAGCGGCAGGGGGCTTGGGTGGCAAGCGCGGGGCGACGGCTGTGCCGGTCGAGGTCGGGACCTTGGGGGGAACGGTCTGCCGGGCGCCCCCGGTTACGCCCGGTTGCTTCGCCTTCGTCGCGTTGATGAGCTTTTCCAGTTGGCTCTTCGTAGCCCTGATCCGTGTCGCGGCGTCCTTCAGCAGGGCGGCGGCGGCGTCGGGCGTGGCTGCGCCCGTCTGCAGCACGGCCTCAGCCGCAGCGATGGCCTCCGCTGCCAGCTGCCCCATTTGCCCGGACGTCGCCAGATCGGTCAGATCCGTCCCCACGCTCGTGAGCTTGACCGAGAGGCTCTTCACCGCCTGAATGTCCTTCTTCAGTGCCTCGATCTGGGCGAAGAGTCCACCTGAGAGCATCTGTGAGGCATCGCGGATGGCCCCCGCCTTTTCTTTAGCATCTGTGATCGCCTGGGCCTTCTCCTTCGCAGCCTGGGCCTTCGCGATCACCGCCTTCAATGGTGCCGAAAATGGCTGATTGACGGCCACCGCGGAATTGGCCTGTGCGAGGGCCTTCTCATACCTGGCCGTCTCTTTCCCCGGGTCCTTTGCAGCGCACCCCACAAGCAAAGCGACGAGGGTTGCCATAGACACCGATGAGAGAATGCGTCTGATCATCTGTTGAGTTCCTTTGACATGCCCGACTGGGGGGGTGACCTGAAGGGAGACTCCGTCCCCCTCACCTTGGATGATCGGCAAGATAGCGCCCTGCACCTGGGAAACAAATGCCGCCTCCCGAATCCGCACCTTCGCGATCCAGGCACAACTCAGTCCACGCCGAGACTGCCGGTCCTGAGCGTCGGGCTGTCCGGCAGGTCCGCAGCAAGCGCATCGCCCAGATATGGCCGGCAGACACCTCTCCTTTCCTACGGGTGATCCACAGGAACACGTGTAATGTACGGCACGGATCGAGAGCGAAGGGCACGGAACAGGGGCAAGCACAGCCCGCGGACCAAAGAGGAACACTGACCATGCGACTCCTCAATCTCATCGCATTCGTGGGGCTTGGGCTTCAGGCAGCGGAACCAATCCTGATCCGCAATGGCGAAATCACTGAGCCCGAAATCGTGCACGACGCGTTCGGCAAGGGGTACGATGGCATTCGCGTACGGGGAAACCGCTCGAAGTACGACCAACTGCGCTGGACCGGACTGGATGCGGGGACGTTCCGAGTCGGTTTGAGAACGTGGGGTGTGATTCCCAGTACGTACATGCTTAACGAGTTCACGACCGGATCCGTGAAGCTCTTCGTCAACGACACACCCGTCCCCTGGGGCAGCTACACGGAACCTGAACGCGGCCCCAACGGGCATTACTGGGGCGAGCTGCGAAGTCGGGCAGACGTCACGCTGGCCCCGGGCGACACTCTCCGCGCCGTCTACGCCACATTCCGCCAGTGGGTCGTGCTCGGGGAGCTGCAGCTTTATACGCCCGGCGAAGCGCCGGCGGGCCTCACCATCGACCTGCCGCAAAGGCCGACCGTTCCCCCGCAGAAGGACTGGATCCGGGCCGCGTGGTCTGAGCAAGCCGACACGGCTACCCTTGTGCGTGAAGCCCTGACACTCTACAACCCGGGCGTGGCAACACGTGACGTTCATGTCACCGCGGAGGCACGCGACTATGAACGACGCGCGCTGCTGAACGTTGCCCGAACTGTAGCCGTACCTGCGCTTGGAGAGCTGTCTGTCCCGTTCGAGTTCGCCGGGAGTCAGACCGCACGGGACGTGTTGACGGTTCAGCTATCCGCATCGGACGACTGCGAAGCGATCCGCCTTGCACGGTTCCGCGTGCGCGATGTCCGCAACGGCCCGCGGCGTCGCCTCGGGCTCAATGGCCAGTGGCAGATACACCAGTTCCCCGGCCCGGACACCGGCGAAACACCCCCCGCCGACGCAACCTGGGCGCCGACGGACGTCCCCAAAGAGCTCTCGAACAAGAAAGGACACTGCGCCTGGTTCCGCAAGACGTTCGAAGCACCGGAGTTCCTGCGTGGGGAACGGTACGTCTTGTTCTTTGACCACACGCTCTGCGAAACGCGCGTGGTCCTCAACGGCAAGCAGGTTGGGTTCCGCGTATACGGTTCGGAACCGTTCGAACTGGATGTCACCGATGCGCTCTGGCTGGACGCCCCAAACACGCTTGAGGTCGCCGTGCGCGACTGGATTGCTTACTCATCCAAGAACCAGGAGCGCCTGGCCGCGGGGGAGAAAATCATCTTCAAGGACCACATGGACAGCCCGGCGGGGTACACGATGCGAGCGAATCTGGGCATCCGGGGACCTGTTTGGCTCGAGACACGGCCAACCGTACGCGTCGAAGACGTAGACGTGGTCACCCAGGTGAAGGGGAAGCGCCTTGAGTTGCGCTACAGACTCCGCAACTCCAGCCCTGCACCTGTGGAGGCCATAGTGCGCCCACGCGTCTTGGATGGTGGCAGGGAAGCACTTGAACTCGCCCCAAGGCGTGTGAGCATCCCCGCCAACGGCGTTGCGGAGTTCGCATGCTCAAAGCGCTGGCGAAACCCGACGCTGTGGTGGCCGGGGAACGCTCATCTCTACGTCCTTGAAACGACCATCGACGGCCGCCCTGAACGTCACATCCAGCGCTTCGGCTTTCGGGACATCGTGGTCGACGGGACGTCTTTCCTGCTGAACGGCGTTCGTTGGAAGTTCCGCAGCCAGTGGGGACGCGGCGCCACGGGCATCAGCCGACGCAAGGACTGGGAGCCTGCGAAACGCTTTGAATCGATCTGGAACTGGCAAACGCTGTGCATGAACCGCTATGCCACGCAGGTCTCGCGGACACACAACCATGTGGGGGCCCGCGAGGTGTGTGAGATGGCAGATGAGACCGGACTGGTGCTCAAAATCGAGAACGGCCACGTCTGCCAGCAGAAGTTCAGCTTCAGCAAGACGTGGTGGGAGACGGCCATTGAGTCGGAGTGTGCGATGGTCAACGCCTACAAGAACCACGCGTCCGTGCTTTTCTGGAGTGCAGGCAACGAGAACATGTGGGGATGGGCGTACCAGGGCGAGGCCGTGCGCACGATGGCCAACCGCTGGCAAGTGCGCGTCTGCGAGGAGATGACGCAGACCGACCCGATGAAGCGGCCGGTGGAATGGGAAGCGGACGGCGACCTTATGGGCAAGTGGAACTACCACGCTCTTCACTACCCCCTTGAGCTGGCACGGAGCCCAGCCATGCCGAACCAGGCGTGGTGGCCCCCTCTCGACGGCAAGACCGTGTTCAAGTATTCAATGGGTGATGTGACTATGGGCGAGAAGCCGCTGACCGTCGGGGAAGCGTACTGGCCGGCCAATATCAATCGGCCCTGGGGGTGCTCCATTCTCCTCGGCGATCGTCCATTCCAGGGCGGCGCGTTCTGGCGCCAGGGCTGGGGCGATGCTGTACGCTTCCTCGGCAACGGGCTGCGCGATGCGGAGTTCGCGCTCACCGACACCTACGGGGATCTGAGGACTGATATCCCGCCGCAGGCGATCGTCCTCAAGGAAGAGGACGCGCAGTTCTTCAGCGGGCGCACGGTTGTCCGACACGTCAACCTGCACCATGACCTGCCGAGAAGGGCAAGGCTCACGCTGGAGTGGAGCCTTGCCGGAAAGCGTCTGGGCCGGAGAACTCTGAGGTTCAAACCGGCCGAACTCAGACGCCAGACGCTGCGGATCAAGCTGCCTGTCGTTTCCGAGCCGGTGGGGGTGCCCTTCGCAGTCACGCTGCTCGAGGGCGGCAACCCTGTCGCCTCCGCCACTCGTCGCTGGGCGGTCCATCCGTCGCCACGTCTGGTTCCGCCTGCGGAGCTCGCACTGACCGTGTTCGACCCCGCCGGGGAGAGTGCAGAAGCGCTCACAGCTCTCGGGGTGCCTTTCACCCTTGCACACCGCCTTGATGCGCCCGACACTGGGGCTCTGCTCATCGCCGTGGACGCCCTGAGTCATGCTCCGGAGGATGGCTGGCGAGAGAAGGTGGCGGCCTTCGTCCGGCGAGGCGGACGCGTGCTGGTGCTCGCCCAGCGGGAAGCGCCCGACTTTGTCCCAGTCAAACTCACCCGGAGCAAACGTGAACTGAGCACCATCGCCTTTGCGCGAGCCGGTGACCACCCGGCCATGCACGGACTCGGCGATGACGACCTGCGCTGGTGGGCTGATGGCATGGATGTGGCGGCAGGGAACTACCGGAAGCCGATCCGTGGGAATTGGCTACCCCTGGTCGATGTGGGTACCGTAGACGGCCCGGTCGAGACCCCGCTGTTGGAGCTCTACGACGGCAGCGGCACCATCGTGTTGTGCCAGATGCCGGTGGTCCGCAAAGCTCAGACCGCCCCGCAGGCCTTTCGCCTGCTTCAGAACCTTCTCAACTACGTTGCCCAACCCAACCTGTACCGAACGCCGGGGAAGGCGGTTGTCTTCGCCGATGCAGAGAGTAGCCTGCAACGCGTGCTGTCCCCCCTCAAGCTCTCGACCACAGATACGCTGCAGGACGCGGCCGTGAGCATTGTGGATGCCGCGGCGCTTGGGCCCGACCGCGTTCGCGAACTCCGCGCGTTTGCTGAAGCTGGTGGGACCGTCTTCGTGCACCGGCCAACACCTGAGACAACGTCCCTAGCCGAACTCGCCGGAGGAGCTCTCCGGTTCCACCCGATGGAGAAGGAGCCGCGCGAGGTCCAGTTCATGTGTCTGCGCCGCACCAACGTGGGCCTCCTCGCCGGCATCTCGAATCACGAGCTCTACTGGTCCACGGGCAAACACAAGCGAGATCTACAACACGAAGGCGGGTGGTGGTCTGCTTACAACGTCCCCGCGAAGGAGCGCATCGTTGACTGGCTCATTGAGACCGACGTACCGAACGCGGAACGCCTGACTCGACCAGGTGGCCTGCTGGAGATCGGGGTCGGCAAAGGTCGCGTCGTGCTGAGCACGCTGCGCCTCGACGACGTGCCTTCCGCTTTGGCGATCACGGTCACACGACTGCGGGCGCTGCTGTTGACCAACCTCGGGTGCACCCTCGCCGGGGACGGGAATGCGACCCGAGCACGCAAGGAACGCCTGAAACGCTACGAGTTCTTCACCATCGACCTGGCCCCCCACGCGAACCGGGGCTACCGAGATGACAAAGAGAGTGGACTCCTCGGCTGGACGAACCAGGGCGAAAACGACATGCGCAACCTGCCAACGGGCAAACGCACGTTTGCCGGCATCCCGTTCCACCTCCCTGCCCCAAAGGGCGCGATCACGCTGTACAGCCGCAGGGCGAACAACACGGATTGCCCGAAGAAGGTCACTGGGATCACGGTCGGCCGCAAAGCGGATGTGTTGTTCTTCCTCCACACCATGGCCTGGGGAGCTCCGGTCCCATTCCAGTACCGCATCCATTACGCCGACAACACGGAAGCCCTGTTCGAGGTCAAGTCCGGGCAGCATGTCATCGATTGGTGGGCCGAGCCAACGCGCTATGCGGAGGCCATGGAGCGGCACGGTCTCTTCATCGCCTGGCAGGGGGATAACCCCATGCATGAGGGCGTGATCCTGCCGGGGTGCGAATGGAGCAATCCCCACCCGGAGAAGGAGATCACGACGATCGACTTCGAGACGCCTGCGGAGAGCACGTACGGGGCCGTCCCTGTCCTTGCCGGGATCAGCGGCGCCGTGTCACGGCCCACGCGCGGTACGGTTGTCGACATCATCGGCACACACGGTCTCAGAATCCGGCTGGGCACGAAGGTCGAAGATATCTACTACATTGGCTCAACCGGCATCCCGGACAGCCACGCGTTCCGAGAACGAGCGCTGGCCGCACACCGAGCCCTGGTACACGGCAAGACGGTCAGCCTGCTGGCCGATGCGGTCACCGAAGACGATCAAGGCCGGCACCTCGCCTACGTGTATCTCGGCACGAGCACCTACAGCAGCCGGGATCTGGTCAACGCCAAGCTCATCGGCGACGGCCTGGCCAAAGTAGGGAACTTTGCCGGGAACGACCGGCAGCGCATGTACCTGGAAAACCTCGGCTTCATCGCCAGCCAGAAAAGGATGGGACTGTGGGGGGAACAGGAGTGAGTGGTCTCGGAAAGCACTTCTTCACGCTGACGGCGATGGCCCTGGCCGGGTGCTTTGCCGTGTGTGGGGCGGCAGAGCCAGCCCCGGTGAATGCCCTGCCGAACGGTGGCTTTGAGCTTACCGAACCGGGTGCCTCAGGGCGGCTCATTCCGCGTACGTGGACGATCCGTACGAGCGGCGACAGCTACGTCGAGGTCGTGCCGCGTCAACCCGACGGACACTGCCTGAGGTTGGTGAGAAAAGGCACCCCGCCACGTCTCCATTACGACGGCTTCCCCATCAAGGACACGACGCCCTGGACGCTGACCTTCGAAACACGTGGAACGGGGAAGCTACGCGCTCAAGTGTCAGCAAATGAGGCCTCCAAATGGACCACCCTGTTGGACAAGGGCGTAAATGCAGTTGCTGAGTGGGAGACCCACCGTTTCACCATCGTGCCCTCGCCAACAGCCACGGCCTTTCGACTTCAATTCTCCGCCGACGGTGAACTGTTCCTGGACAACGTTCTCTTCGGACACCCAAGGCTGCCAGGGCTCAACTTGCCGCCGTCGAGCAAGCTCACTGCCGACGCTGACACATTGCTTCTTCTCGACTTTGAAACCGATCTGGACCCCTTCCAGTACTTCATCAAGGGGGACGTCGAACGGACGGAAGACGGACGCTTCGGCGCCGCCCTGCGCCAAGGCGCGGACGCCTATGTTGCGACCTCCGCAGAAGATTTCCTCGACTCCCACGCCGGGACGATCGAGCTCTGGGTCAAGCTTCTGGTTCCGGGAGGAGAGCGTGTCTCCCGACCGTTCGTGAGTGTCCCCGGCATGCGCGGACTGTCACTGGTCCGGGACCAGTACGGACACATCTCCTTCAGCATCCAGCGCCACTGGGGTGTCGGCGTTCGCGTCTGGGCAGATGGTTACGCGCGCACGTGGGAACCAAACGTGTGGCGCCATGTCGCAGCCTGCTGGGACAATGAGCTCGTTCAGCTATGGGTGGACGGCCGCCTGCTACACAGCGCCCCCACCAGGAACGTACCGGACAGCTTTGGCCCCGAGCTCCGCCTCGGAGCCCCCGGCATGGTGATCGACGACCTGCGCATCTCGCGCACTGTCCGCTACCGCTTCCCTGTCCCGAGCTCGCAGTGAGCCTCCCGAGGCAATTGGTGCGCCCTGAGAATCAACGTGACAGAGCGGTCACATGTTCTTGATACTGTCCGGGACATAGCCGAGGTCTTCGAGCTTACGAGGGGGAATCGGGCCGTGCACAATCGGGTCTCGCGTCCGGGTCAAATGCGCATCGAGGACAGCTCCCAGCTCCGCGCCGACGTCCTGATAGTCCGGGTGGTCGATTAGGTTGTTGGCCTCCGCAGGATCGAAGAGCAGATCGTAGAGCTGTTCAGGTTGGTTGACGCATTCCGGCCATCCGTGCGGACGCCAGAGCTCAAAGGCCGGGCCACCATCGCTGTCCTGCTTCGGGGAATCAGAGTCATAGAGCCGCACGTACTTGTAGCGCTCACCGCGAACAGCGCGTTTCGGCACGTAGTCCGTGTGGTAGGTCAACTCGGCAAAGACGTAGTCACGCGTTCTCTCGGCCGTGCCTGCAACCAACGGCAAGAACGATACTCCCTGAAGCCAGTCGGGCGCGGGAATCTCAAGCAGTTCACACAACGTCGGGAAGACATCGATCTGCGAAACGAGTCCATCAATGACACGGCCTCCTGCGAAGCCCCCCGGGCCGCGCATCATCATCATCACGCCGAGGCCATGGTCAGAAAGCGTGCGCTTCATGCGGGGCATGGGCAGCCCGTGGTCGGTTGTGACCAGCACCAATGTGTTCTCGGTGAACCCATTCCTGTCCAATGCGGTCAGGAGGGCACCGATCCCCTGGTCCAACACACGCACGGCTTCCCGATGCTGCGCAGTCGCAAAGCGCGTTTCAGGGGTGTCAGGCAGACAGGACGGGGGCAGGACGTAGCGCGAGTCCACGTTGTCGTCCCCGCAAGGGTAACACTTCCCCCCCGGCCCGATCTTGTGCGTCTCAAAGAAGCCGATATCAAGGAAAAACGGTTCCCCTGGTCGGCTGTCCAGAAACTGCTCTGTCCGGGGCACAACCGCTTCGACACAGGCCTGACCGTGTTGGGTGGGACCGAGGACACAGTCGAAGCCAATGTCGGCGGTGTCCTGGGCAATATGCTGGAGCCCTCCGAGCACCGTATGGTAGCCGATGTCGCGCAGTGTATGAAGGAGGTGTTGCGAATAGTCGTTCAGCGCGAACGCGCCGCGGTGCACCAGGCCATTCATCCCGTTCGAGTGCGGGTACATCCCGGTCAACAGCGCCGCTCGGCTAGGCGAACAGCTCGGAGCCGCGCAGAACGCGTTGCGGAAGGTCACCCCCTGTTCCGCAAAACACTGGATGTGCGGCGTGGGCATGGCGTAGCCGTAGGGGCTCACACACCGCCCGGAATCGTGGGAATGGATGTAGACAATATTCGGTCTGGACGTGGCCATACGCTTGGCTTCCCGTAAGACGGATAGACGAGTCGATGCATTCCTCGGTGTTCCACATGGCAACATACTGCCAAAATCCCTGGAGAAAGTGGCCTGTCGCTGAGGTACGCCCGGGAACGCTTTCCGAACAGTAGCCATGGAACACCATACAGAAAACTGCGGATCCCACTCTCCGGACGAAGGCGTCACGGGATCCACCGGCTCTCCTTGCTTCGCGTGGTAGGACCAACCAAAGTAGCACCGTCCAAAGCCCGAACCCCGACCCGGAGACGCCAGGAGACGCACCCATGAACCGCTGGAACTCGCTCACACTGCTAGGTCTGCTTCTAGCCATGGGGCACATCCGCGCGGCGCCCCCTCTATCCGGCAACGACGAGCGTTTCGCCCAGGGCATGACCGTGCTGTTTCCCGGAGAGCAGGCACTCCATTTCCGTCTGCGATCTGATCCGCTCCCGGACGAGGGACAGGGCGGCGCAGTGAAGGACCTCCAGTTGGGACCGCCCTTAGACCTGTGGATTCTGGATGCGGACAAGAATCAGCTGTCAGTCGAGGACGCGAAGCTGACCGGTCCGGGAGGCACAGTCGTCTCCCCCGCCGCCGCCGGACACTGGCGCGTCAACCGGCCCAAGGTCGGCTACTATGATCTGGAAGTTGACGGGCCAGCCGTCCCCTGGCGCCTGTGGTCGGCGTTCCATCCGTTCATGGTGCGCGTTGTTAGGCCTGTCACGCTGAACGTGGCCTCGCCACCAGCCGCCGTGTTCCTCTATCCGGCTCGTTCTCGGCTCGACCTGAGAGCACCCGGCCCTGTTGTCATCGGCGATGATGAGAAAGCCACGTGGCTGGCGTTTCTGCCGTGGGATCTGTTCGAACCCTCACGACCCGACATCCGTATCGAAGGCAACACCGTCCTCGAGCCTGGGGCGCCGTTGGTCTTGAAGGCGATCGTCACTGACCCAGACGGAGATGTCGATCGCATTGTCTGGCATCTGCCGGACGGAGAGACGCATGAAGGCCCCGAACTCAACCGGAAAGCGTGCCACTTTCAGACCTGGTCACTGAAAGTCTCGGCCCAGGACCGGGAAGGGACGACGGCTGGAGCCGAGGCCGAGATCACGCCGCCGCCCCTGCACGCCGCGGAACTGCCCGGTATCGTCATCGTCCAGGCGGAGGACTTCAGTGGGCAAGACGGAGGACGCGTGGCCGTCACTGACCGCGGCGCAAACGTCGGCAAGATGATCACCAAGTGGCACCACGACCTCGAACATTGGCTCGAGTGGCAGTTGGACGTCGAAAACGCGGGGGCCTACCAACTCTACGCCCGCTACGCCACCGGCGGCTCCGAGACCCGGCGTGAGTTGACCATCGATGGCGCATCTCCCGGCGATCCCTTCGCGAGCATCGCGTTCCCCAAGACAGGCGGTTACGGGCGCCGAGCACGGGAGTGGCGCACCCGCCTCCTCGGTCCACCCGTGGTGTTGACGCCGGGCAAGCACGCCCTGCGCATGACGAATCTCGGGGACGGTCTGGCCTTGGACTACCTGGCTCTGGTCCCGGTCCTGAAAGGAGGCAAATAGCATGCAACACACTTTCGCCCCATTTGCTCTCCTCACCTTCGTCGTGCTGATGCCCCTCCCGCGCAGCAACGCGGAACCCTTCGAGCGCTTCGTGCTGCCGCAGGAGACGCAGGCAGAGATGTGGCGGCTCACCAACAACCCGAGCCGACGTGATTGGGCCAACTACCACATTCGCAACTGCTGGAGCCCCGACGGACGCTACGTGTGCACGACACGCGGGCTCGCCTACCACCATACCAACGACGATGAAGCAGCGGTCCGTGTCTTTGATCTGCAAACAGGGAAGACCACCGAGATCCCCGATGCGGGTACCCCACGCTGGGCCCACCACAGCAACTGGTTGTTCTGCGTTCAGAAGCCGGAGGGATACGCCAAAAGCCCCAGCGACAGGTGGCATATCATCCGCTGGGACGCAGACACCGGCCAAATACACCGCCTTCAAGGCTACTCGCGTTCGCTTGGGTCGACCGATTCCAGTGACCGGTGGGTCTACGCCAGTAGCGTCATCATGCCGGACGGGCGGGGAGTGCCCGGCGCCCGTGTCCCGACCGATGGCGGCGCACCCGAACCGCTGCCCGTCGGTGGCCAACTCGATGGAAATCCCGAACACCCCAGAATCTTCACTCGCGTCTCGAACTACTTCCGCCCCTTCAAACCCACGCGGATTCTCTTCGACGCTGACGGCCGCAACATTGGGGTGGCCAGCCCCTGCCTCCAACAGTGCCACCAATCCTGGTCAGGTGGTGGTGGATGGTACCTGTTCGGGAACCAGCCCATGGCGGGGCGGCGCTGGAATGAGCCGTTCCCGAGCAACAAACACGTCCTCTCGGTCATGACCTGCGGCGACATCTGTCGGGGTGCCAAGACCGACCGCTACCTGGTAGGCAGCGGGGCAACGAGAGAGGTGGTGGTCGCCGACCTGCGCTCCGGTGGTGGCTGGGTCGTGGTCCCGGAAGCGCTCTCCTTCATCCACGATTCCCCGCACTACCAGTACTCGGGTGACAGCGCCCTGTTCGACAACGACGCCAAGGGCAGCCCAGACGGCACCAAGATCTGCTTCGTCAGTACCTATGATCTAAAAGATGGTCCGATCACCCACACCAGCAAGCAAGCGTCGGCCAAGACCGGCCCCGGCATCCACGTCCAGTCCACCGAGGGCTTCCCCGCGAAAGGACGCCTGAGCATCCGATCCGAGGTCATCGGTTATGAGCGCAAAACCGAGACAACCTTCGAAGGCCTGACGCGAGGCATGTACGGCACGACACCGCGCAAGCTCCAAGAAGCAGCAGACAAGGTGCGCGAACAGTTGAGTGAGTTCCCCGCCGACATCAGAGCCGGTTGGACGGTCACCTCCTTCGAAGGCAGGCTGATTCCGGAGGACCTCCGGCAAACGATGCCCCTGCCGTCGCGGTTCTCTCGAGACGATTACCCTGATCGCGACTCGCCCCTCCTCTGGCAACGCCGCACCGATGTCTACGTCGCCATCGCCCGTAAGCCGGACGCGCCTTGGTTGCGCCCAACGGACACAGGCATTGAGCTGATCCCCGGGGAGCTTCACTTCGAGACCCGCGGCTACCGCATCCTTCGGAATGGCACCCCCATCTCCGAAGCTCTCACCGCTCCCGGCACCAACATCCCCCTGCCCGCCCCAGGCAACTACACCGCCATCGCTACCGAACACTCCGGCCTGACCAGTGCCCCCTCCAACGCCCTCCAGGTGAAAGACACACCGACGCTCAACGTCTTGGAGGCGGCAACGGACGACTTTTCCTGGACTGAAGATCGCTGGACCGCTGACCGGAGCATCCGCGAGATTGTGCATCGCGTCGACGGCGTCATCCATCGGGAATGGTACGTAGGAGAAACGCTCGTCAAGCGTCATGATTTGGACGAGGATGGCAATGCAATCCGCCGCCTCGCCTACACGGGGGGGCAATTGGCCCGGCGCGAATACCACACAGCCCGTGGCGAACACATCACCACAGAGGTCTTCGACGCCGATGGTTTCATCACTGAGTCCATGCGTAACCGCAAGAGGCAGGCATGGGCTCACTGGTGGTTCGTCAAAGGGAGCCCCGTCAAACACTGGAGCGCCCGTGGCGGTCACCACAGCGCCTCAACCGAGCGCGGCGGCACCTACATGAAGCAGGGAATCCGCTGGGTGAAAGTCGCTGACGGCAAGCCCTGAAACACGTCCCATCCCCTCACCGCGCGAAGTGGATTCGGCCGGCTTTCTCGACGTACCAAGTCGAGTTGTCGGGACCGTGCCACAGGATCCAGGCTTCCCGGCCCTGTTTCCGCACGGCCAGGCTGGTGGGGAAACGCGTGTCAGGTGTCGGCGCGATACCGAGAGCAGCGAAGGGGATACGCATTTCCGCGGTCCAGCGGTCCGGCGCGACAATCGCCGCGGCGTATTGGACTCCCGCCTGGAGCTTCTTGACCACGGCTTCATCTGCCCCGGCTTCGTCACTGGCCGTCACGGTGCCGTTGGTGAACCCCCGCACGACGAGAACCATGGCTTTGCTCCCCAAAGCCGGATCGCAAATCGAGACCTCGACGGCGTCGTTCGAGCCCCAGCGGTCGCCGCGTTTCATCGGCGTCTTGGTGCTGACCGTGTTGTCAAAGGCGACGTAGAGCGCGTCGTCGTCCCAGGCAAGCCAGGCCGTGCTGGGATAGGTCACCTTCTCGCCATGCACACCTTGTTCGAGCTTCAGGCCTTGCGCCGGGTCGAGGCCGAACCACTCCGCTGCTGAGAGCTTACCGTCGATCGCAATGGGGCTCTCCCGCCGCCGGACGGCCGCCACCGGAATAGGCGTGGGATTGCACGGCGGCACCACCTTTGCTTCCTTCGGTGGGATCGGGCGCAGAGGAGACTCAACCGGCCAGGACGCACGGTCCGGACTGGCATAAAGCCCGATCTTCCCGAATGGAATCTGCTCGAAACCGATCCCGAACGCAGGGGACTCGCTGCGCAACTCAAACTGCCCGGGGAGCGCATCCGCAAAAAGCGGATCCGTCTCAAGCAGGTTGTTTTCGAAGGCACCGTCTCGCTTTGCGCGGGGGTGAGCCACCCCCCAGGCGCCAGCCCAACACAGGTTCCGAGTCAGTGTGTTGCCCTTGGGAGCCAGAGGTTCATCGTCGAGGATGCCAACCAGCTCCGGATACTTGATGGACCACGGCGGTTCAGTGTGCTTCAGCTCGTGGAGTTCCTTGGTAGCGAACACACCGACCCCCTTGGCCCAGCCCAGGCCGCGTGCATCCACCGAGAACGCCCGTTTTCGGCAGCCGACGAACATGTTGTTGGTCATCCGACAGTCGCGGCCGCCGCCGATGAGGATGCCGTTGACCACGTCGTAGAAGATATTGCCGGAGATATCCGCAGAGGAAAAACAGTCATCCAGGTACACGCAGTAACAGCCTTTGTTTCTGAAGCCGTAGATGTGGTGCAGGTAGTTGTAGCGGATCGAGTGACCGCGCATGGACCACGTCTCGTTAGGAGGCGATGTGTAGATGGCTCCGGCGTCGTTCGACATGTAAACCGAGCTGTGAATCTCGTTGTACTCGATGGTCATGTCGTTGTACGAGAAGCCGATAGCGATGTGGGGCACGTTGTCGATCAGGTTGTGAGTGGCGCTGTTCCCGACGCCGTAGAGGGTGATCCCCTGCTGGTAGACCGGTTGCCAGCGCGCAGTGTGATGGATGTGATTGTTCTCGGCGTAATGCCCAGCCGGGGTCAGTGTCTTGCGGTCGCCGCCCTCGAGGTGGATGCCGCCCTGCCCGGTCGCATAGATGTCGCAGCCGACCACCCCGTGCCGGATGCCACCCGTGACCCGAGCGGCCCACTTGCCCATGTTCCGGATCGTGCACGCCACGATGCGGACGTTCATCCCCCCCTCAACCGTGAACGCATCCCCGCGCCCCGCCTCCACGAGAAGCCCTCGGAAGGTGACGTGCGATACATGCTGCAGCTGGATCGGGTTGCGGGCGATCGAGACGGTCGCCGTGGCCCCCGTGAGCGGAGAAGGCGGCCAGAAGTACAGCACGCCGCGCTGCCGGTCCAGGTACCATTCGCCGGGCGAGTCCAGCTCCTGCAACAGGTCTTCGGCATAGAACCACATGTTCCGGCGAACGCCGTACTTGCGCCCGGGTTTGGGCTCGAAGCCCAGCGAGTTCGTCGCCGGGTCTACCTTGCCCAGCGGGATGCGGTCGTTGCGCCAGTCGCGTACCCAGAACCCGTTCAGCCAGGCTCCCTTCACGCCAACCCACTGCATCGCATGCGGATCGTCGCAGGTGAACCGTCCCTCCGCCGTGTTGATCTCACCGGACTCCGCAATCCCGTTCTCGTCCAGAACTTCAGTGATGTTGATCACCCCCTCGTTCGGGTAACGTGCGAGCGTCATCGGCTTGTCGTCGAAGAACAGCTCGAATCCGGGATCGGAGTGATAGGCTCTCAGATCGTTCACGCCTTGGTAATCGGTGATGCCCTGCGCTCGCAGGTCCGCGGCGTAGACCTTCCCGTGGGCTGCCGGGGCCAGTTGGGCGAGCTCGGCGGAATCCGTGACCAGTTCCCAGCCCTCGACCGTCTTGCCCGCCACGATACGCGCCGTGCCCTTCTCGCGAGCGCGGTACTCGATCGGGCACTCTTCCGTGCCGGAGTCCTCCGGCGTGAACACCGCTGGAGCGGACAGCTCGTAGATCCCCGGCGTGAGCACAACCGAGACGCCTCCGGCCGGGAGCCCGTTGTCCTTGCGGAGTTCGCGAATGGCGTCGCGGGCCCGCTCAATTGTCGCGAACGGGGCCGCTTGTGTGCCCGGGTTCGTGTCGTCGCCCTGCGGGGCAACATGGAACGTGGCGCCGTCCGGCCCGGGCGCGGTCGTTTTAGGCGGGGTCACGCATGACTGGAAGCCACCCGCCACCACCAGAGCCATCCACACACTTCGCGTGTTCATTCGCACATCCTCCAGAGCATTGGGCAATCCTCCTGACGATCGGCTGAGACGATGGACTATGGACCACCGTCCGCAGATGCACAAGAGCTTGGAGATGCCCCCACCTTCAGAGCCGTGACTAACAGGAGCGGTCCGCCTCTTTCGGAGCCCTGACCAACGGGAGGGGGTTTCCTGTCCGGCAGAGCCCTGACCAACGGGAGGGGTCTTGCCGTCCGGCAGAGCCGCGACTACCGGGAGCGGTCCCCTTCCATCAGAGCCCTGACCAACGAGAGGCGAAGACCGCTTACGGTGTGCGCGGCTCGGTTCAGGCAGGGAAACCGCTCACGATGTGCGCGGCTCGGTTCAGGCAGAGCCGTGACTACCGGGAGTAATCCCAGCTGTTGATACCGGAAGCGATGCCCCCCCCCCTCGGACCAGCGGAGGCGTGGGGACTGCGACAGGCACTCACACCGGGGAATCTCAAGGCTCATGCTGCGCTGAAGGCCCGAGTTACTCAGGCACCCCAGCTCTTGGAGAGTTACATTTCGCGTAACGTTGGCCCGGGTACATTGGTCCCGATGGCCGCTTGACCGTCGTGACGTGGAACGCCACCGCGGACACCCTCGAGGGTGGGCAGGCAACCCCATCAGAGGTGACTCTGACACCGGAAGACGTCGCAATCTGGGTATTCGCCCAAGAGTAGATCGAGCATTCCCAGGAGATCCGCATGAAGCTCTACATCCACACAGACATCGAGGGCGTTGCCGGCATGGTCCACTTCGAGGACCGCAAAGACACGAGCGTGGCAAATTACTTCCAGCGTCTGCGACTTCACAAGCTACTCACTGCGGAAGTCAATGCTGCGATCGAAGGAGCGATCGAGGCCGGAGGGATCGACGAGATCCTGGTGAACGACTCGCACGGCAGCGGCTACAGCATCATCTTTGAGGATCTGAATCCGGCGGCCCAGATCATCCATGGCCCCCTGACCCGCCAACCCTTCTGGACACCATGCCTCGATGAAACGGTCGATCTCATGTTTTGCGTCGCGCAACACGCCATGGCAAACTCCAACGGCGTGCTGGCACACAGCGCCTGGTACTGCAACGGGCACTACTTCGGCGAAGCAGGGATGGCCATGGCTCTGGCCGGTTACTACGGCATCCCGGCCGTGCTCGTGACCGGCGACGTGACCTGCTGCAACCAGGTCAAGGAGCTCGTTCCGGAGATCGAGACGGTTGCTGTTAAAGAGGCGCTGTCCCCCTACAATGCGAAATCCTGGACCCCAGCCCGAGCATGTGAGATGATCAAGGCAGGAGCGAAGCGCGCGGTGGAGCGCCGGCAGGAAATCCCGCCGTTCACGATCGAAGCCCCCTTCCGACTCGGCCATCCTCCCCGCCCGGGAGTTCCTCCGGAGAAGCTTGAGGAAGGCGAAGATTTCCGCGATCTCGTCAAGCAGATCCTGCTGCGCGGCTACCACTACGACCTGCAGGAAGAGGAAATCTGGCCGATGGAACCGGGAAATCGAGTTCCCGCTTTGCACAAGAGCCTGCTCAAGAAATGGGAAGAAGAAAACGCACGGAAGTGACAACCTGAAAGGGAAGACCATGCCTCCACTCGATGTATCGATCGATGATCCCGTTCTGGTCGCACTGTCTGCCCCGGGCGAGCAGCGCTGGGGCTTCCACCAGTTCCCCGCCCTGTCCCGTATGCCCGATGGACGAATCCTCCTGATGTACGCCGATGCCGCAGACGCCTCCGAGACACACGGACACCCGGCCCCGGGTTACGTATCGGACGACGAGGGGCAAAGCTGGAGCTTTCTGAGCGAGGAATTGAGGCCGGTCCGGCCGCACTTCTCCATCTCCGAAGTCTACGATGGCGAGTTCCTGGTCATGCCGGCCTGCGAGTACCTCAACATCGACGCAATGGGCGTCGAGCTCCCGGAGCCGGTTGCCGAAGCCTGTGTGTACGGTACGCTCTTCCATTACCGCTGCTCGGATATGCCAAAGCCTGTCCAGGACTACTTCCGACACATTCCCGGGAAGCGTTGGGCCCCGGGTTCGGGTACGTGGCAGGACACGATCGTCGAGTATGACATCAGGAAGCTCCTGCCCTGGCGCCGTGCGGATAGCCGGGTGTTGCCGCGGACCTACTTCGAACACCCGCTTCTCAGATGGCACGGCGAGCTCCTCTACCCCGATTACCGGGCGCGGTACGTGCAGGACAATGGCCAGATCATCGGCCATGGATCAACCAGCCTGATGGTCTCCACAGACAACGGGCAGTCGTTCCAACGGCGGAGTACGCTGGCAGCTGATTTGAGCGACCGCGACCTGATGGGCGAACCCGCTCTGTCTGCCACAGCCGACGGGAATCTGGTGTGTGTCGTTCGTCGTACCGACCAAACGCAGAAGCCGATGTGCATTACGTGGTCCGAAGATGGCGGAAACACCTGGGAGCCAATCCAGGACCTCTTCGACTTCGGCGTCTTCCCTGGAGTACTCCTCCTCGGCAACGGAGTGCTCGTGGTCAGCTACGGACGACCAGGTGTGCACCTGGCCTTCGACGCCAATGGAGCCGGAAAAAGCTGGGATCACCACGAAACGCTGATCGCCGGCGACCATGCGGCGGTCAGCCAACACACCTGTGGGTACACCAGCCTGCTGGCGCTTGATGATGACTCGTTTCTGATCGCCTACTCCGACTTCCAGCACAACGACCCCGATGGACAACAGCACAAGGCCATTCTCACGCAGCGTATCTCGTTCTGAAAGGACGCACGCGATGAAGAAGGTGAAGAGATTGGAGGAGCAGGGAGACTGACTCAGCAAACCGAGGTGATGTCAGGAGCAGCCCCAATCCGGATTCACCACGTTTGGTCGAGTTCGGCGAGCAACGTTGAGTAGTAATCGTAGTGTTCGGGGGGGACATCTTCCTCGATAGAGTGGGCCCCGATCACGACACCTCCATCCCGCGCCACTTCTGCGATCTCCGCAACGGCATTCGCAATCTTCCGCTTCGGCCCGGGGGCCAACACGCTGATGTTGCAGATGCCCCCAACCAGCGCGAGTCTGTCACCATATTTCGCCTTGACGTCCGGAATGCTCATTCCCGCTCCCGGGTAGATGCCCTGAATGCCGGTGAATCCTGCGTCCACCAGCATGTCGAGAACGGCCCAGCAGTTGGCATCGTGGTGCAAAATCACATTGGTCAGCCCCTTGGACTTCCAGGTGTCGATCATTTTCTTGTAGGCGGGGAAGAAACAGCGTTCGAATACGTCTGGCGACATGAGCGGCCCATGGTTTGAGCCGAAGTCGTCATAGACCCACAGCGCTGTGTCCCACGTGTCGGTGCGGTCCAGGACACACTCACCCAAGGCCGTGATGAACTCGGCCACGCGGCCAATCAGAGCTTGGCAGAAGGGCTCGTCATCGAGCAGGTCCATGAGGAACGTGATCTCGCCCCGAAGGTAATGCGACGGCATGAACAACCCCATGACCCCGCTGACGGGTGCGAACCGTTCGGCGACCTGCGGCGTCACCGATGCGAGGTGCTCCAAGTCGGGTCGCGGGGTTGTCTTCGGGTTGCCGAAGTCAAGTCGATCGAGGTCCGTCTTCCGGGCGATCGGGGTTTCGACGACCTCGAAGAGCTTGGCACCTTCTTCATGTCGGGTCAGGCGGCCCCAGGTATCGCGCACGAACTTGGTCTTGCCGTCCTGACGAGTGTCGGCCAGATCGACAAATGGGCCACCCTGAGAGGCAAGGATCGTGCCGATGTCGATCTTTGAGTAGTGGGCATAGAGGTCCGCGTCGTCTGAAGCACCGCGCCAGGTGCGCCAGGATTCGCAGAAGGCTGGGAAGAGGATTTCGTAGCGCGGCAGACGGTCGGGCCTGCGGTGTGCAAGCACCGTCTTGATCCGTTCACGCGGGGTTGTGCTCATCGCTCGTCTCACCTACGACTGGCTCTGTTGGTGCAACTCTCGTGTGACTGCCGGGCTCTGGACAGAGCCGGAGACTATGTCCGTGCCATCGCAACATATTCGTGTAGCCCGGCATTGATAGATAAAGGGTGGAGCGGCTTCAAGTGACTCCTCAGTTACGTGAGGCGGCTCGACGGAGTCTCTCCCTCCATCGAACACAGATGACCCAGAGGATTCCTGGAGGGAGAGACTCCGTCGAGCCATCTTGGAGTTCTCCCCCCGCGTAACTGAGGCATTGCGGCTTCGACGTACTGAACCTTGAACGCTTCACTACGCCGTACTACTCTCTGTAGCGTCGTGACGCCTCTCTCTGTCTGGGAACAGACTTATCTGAGGCGTTGGCAAAGATCCTCTTCCTTCGCCGTCAGTATCTGACACCGGGAGCAAGACCAATGACTGAACTGGAACGGTTCCTCACCGTGGTCCGCTTCGACCAGCCTGACTATTGGCCGCTGATCAACGCCCCTGGGCTCGGGTACGTGCATCAAGGCGGTCTGCCAAAGCTGCACCAGGAAGGCCTGCCTGAAGAGGTGAACAGCTTCGAGACATGGCTCACCTATTGGGGGCAATGTGGGTTCGAGAACGTCGCTGGCATCGGCCGTGAAGCCCCGGGCATCGCGTCAGAGAGCTGGATCGAGGGCGAGTTCGAGTATGTCCGGCGTGAGACAGGTGCACTGACCAAGCAGGTGCTGGACAACGCCATCACCTACAGCATGCCTGAGTTCATCGAGTTCGATGTCCGGGACAGACCGTCATGGGAGACGTTCCGAGAGCTGTCGACACCACGGAGTAACCATGACATTGAGGCCCAGGCGGCCCTGCTCGACAACCGCACCCGTCCAGCCCGCGTTGCGGCCGGATCGACTTGGGGCAACGTCAGGAGTTGGATGGGACCGGAGCGAGCACTGCTGGGGATCTACGATGAGACGGCTCTGATTCGCGAGATGATCGAGTGGCAGACGTGGCTGTTCGAGGAGTTCACAGTTCCGGTCATTGAGCGTTACCGCCCCGAAGTGGTGTCGATGTGGGAGGATTTCGCCTACAACCATGGAATGCTGATCAGTCCGGCCACGTTCCGCGACCTATGCGTGCCCCATTACCGACGTGTGGTTGAGGTCGCGAAGGACTGCGGGGCGGAGCTCCTGATCGTGGACTGCGACGGCAAGGTCGATGAATACTGCCTTCTGCTGGAAGAGGTCGGGTTCAACGGATGCTGGCCAATGGAGCAGGTCTGTGGCAACGACCTCCTGCGTTACCGTGAGCGTCAACCCGAATTCATCTTTGCCGGTGGTGTCGAGAAGGAAGTCTGCAACACCGGGAACGGAGCCCGGATTGAGTCGGAGTTGTTCCCGAAGATACCGGAAATGCTGGCGAAACGCGGTTTCCTCCCCATGTTCGACCACGCCCTTCAGACCGATGTCGGCTTTGACGAGCTCTGTCACTGCATGACGCTGCTGCACCAAATCTGCGGCAGCGAGAATCTCGGAGAGTTCCCCCGACACAGGTAGTGGAGTGGCAGACGCACGATCGTACTCGGAACACTCAGCCGACAGCCTGGCAGCGTCCTCGTGCAGGGCGAACTGTCAATAGCGTTCGACCTGGTTACACCTGATGCGAAACAGAGAGGAGCACAACAATGGCGGCAAGACTGGGCATTGGCACGATCGGACTTCAGGCAGGACGCCCCGATTTCTGGAAGGACTCGACGTCTGTGGAGACTCGGGCAATCTGTGATCTTCGGGAAGAGAAGGTGCAGGAATACACAGAAAAGTACCCCGATGCGTACGCCACAACGGACTGGCGCGAGGTGGTGACCCGTCCAGACGTCGACATCGTGTTCGTGGCCAGTCCCGATCAACTCCATGCTGAGATGACGACAAGCGCACTTCGAGCCGGTAAGCACGTGCTCTGTGAAAAGCCGATGGCGCTGTCAGTTGACGAGTGTGCAGACATGATCCGTACTGCCGAGGAGACCGGTCGGAAGCTCATGGTCGGGCAGGTCTGCCGGTTCGCCCCGGGATTCGTCAAAGCCAAAGAGCTCATCGATGAAGGAACAATCGGTGACCTGTTCTTCGTGGAATCGGAGTATGCGCACGACTACGCACGCATCCCCGGCGTGGGTGAATGGCGCAAGACGCCGGAACGCCACGGCATCGTTGGAGGTGGCTGCCATGCCGTAGACCTTCTACGCTGGATCGCCGGCAACGTGCAGGAGGTGTTCGGTTACAGCAATCGCAAGATGCTGACGGACTGGCCGGTCGAGGACACCACCATCGCCGTGCTCAAGTTCGAGCAGAACGACGTCATGGGCAAAGTCTTCTGTTCCATCGGCTGCAAGCGCCCGTATACCATGCGTTCAGTCTTCTACGGCTCCCTCGGGACCATTGTCTGCGACAACCTGTCTCCACAGATTCAGGTGGCCTCGGAAGCACTGGAGGGACAGCACAAGTGGTGCGACATTCCCGTTGGGGTTTCCAGCCATGACAAGGGCGCCGAAGTCGATGCCCTGGCCAAGGCCATCCGGGACGACACTCCGCCCATTCCGGATGCTCGTGAAGGAGCCCGGACCGTGGCGACCTGCATCGCGGCCATCGAATCCTCACGATCCGGGCTCCCCGTCCAGGTGAGAAACGACTTCTGAGCTTTTGAGGGCCAGCACCTGCGTGAGAACGGGGACGGGCCGCCGCAATGAACGGCCACTGCTCTCGACGCGAGGTAGAAACACAGGCATTCCCGCTCAGTGGTCGCCATCTGAGAGCGTACGAGATCGACTGTCCCGGTCAACGCAGGAAACCGCCGCCCAGTCTTGTGGAAGCCAGATAGACCAAGTAGAGTCCAGTGAAGGGAAGCCAGCGACTGGCCGAAGTACTCGCAGCGCCAGTAGCTTGCAGCGCAGCACTGAGTCCAGAAGGTACTGATGGCCGTGGCGGCACACGAGTGTGGCTGCAGAGAAGAGGCGAGCCGATGAACCGGGTGGATCATTCAGGGGACACCAGTCAGTTCGGCAGTCAGCAAGCCAATGCGGCAAGCCCCCGCGAGCTTGCCAGACGCACAGCGATCGTCTTCCTTCCCGTCATGGGGTTGGCGGTCGCCGTGGCATGGGCTGTTCTCGCAGCAGGTGGAAGCGCCAAGACTGATGCCTTACGAGAGACCGAACGACACGCCGTCGGCGTGCTGGCATCAAGTATCGGCAGCGACATTGAGCAAGTGACTTCCGATCTGCGGATCCTGGCCAGCCAAGGGGAACTCACTGATGTGTGGAGAAGAGATGGCAGGACAAATCCGGAGGCCATTGCTGAGCTGACTCAAGAGTGCCTGCTTTTCTCAAGCCACCGAAAGCTATACGACCAGATACGCGTGCTTGATGAGAGCGGAATGGAGATCCTCAGGATAAACTACAACGATGGTCGCCCTGCCGTCGTGCCGCAGGAACGCCTCCAGAACAAGAAGGGGCGTTACTATTTCGATGATGCCTTCGCTCTTGCCCCGGGAGAGGTCTTCGTTTCCCCTCTCGACCTGAACATCGAACATGGTCAGATAGAGCACCCCCTCAAGCCCATGCTCCGCTTTGCGACCCCCGTGTCCGACGCTCAAGGCAGGAAGCGTGGAATCGTGTTGCTGAACTACCTGGGAAGAAGGATGCTCGGTCGCTTCTCCGGTCAGGCCACCACGCTGAGCCGAGGAGTTGGGATGTTGCTCAACCCGAACGGGTACTGGTTGGCAGGAGAAAACGCCGAGGACGAGTGGGCGTTCATGTACCCGGATCGAGGAGAGCGGACGTTTGCCAACCGCTACCCGGAAGAGTGGGAGCGGATCAAGGTAAGCAGTGTCTGTCAGTTCGAAACGCCGTTAGGCATGTTCACGTCCGAAACGGTCCGGCCTCTGCTCGATGGACAGATTTCCAGTACCGGGTCCGGGAAGGCATTTTCTCCCAGCCTCGCCCGTCTGGGCCCGGAAGAGTTCGCCTGGGAAGTGGTCGTGTTCACGCCCCGTGACATTCTGTACGCCGAGCACAGGCGTCAGTCCCGATACGCGGGCATCGCCCTGATACTCCTCTGCGCCCCTGTGCTTCTCGGAGCATGGCGACTGGCCAAAGCAGCCCTTCTTCAGGAACACACAGAAGACGCACTGCGACGGGCAAAAAGCCGGATGGAGCGCATTATGAACTCCGTGCAAAGCGGCCTGGCCATCATCGACGCGGAGACCCATGCGATCGTCCAGATCAACCCAGCGGGAGCAGCAATGATCGGGGTCGAGCCGGGAGAGGCCGTGGGGCGTCGCTGCCGCGGGGTCCTATGCCCGGAAGAACAGTGCCTGTGTCCGCTCACTGACGATGAGGAGCAGGCAGGCGGCTTGGAAACGACCTTTGTTACCGGCCGAGGGACCAAGGTGGACGTGCTCAAGACGACAACCCTCACTGAACTGGAAGGACGCAAATGCCTGATCGCCAGTTTTATTGACATCTCCGACCGCAAGCGGGGAGAGAGAGAGAGAGAGCGGCACTCGAAGACAGACTCCGGGAGACGCGCAAACTGGAAGCGATCGGGCAACTCGCCGGAGGCATAGCGCACGATTTCAACAACCAGCTAGCAGGAATCATGAGCCATGCGGAGTTGCTGCAGCAGCACGGGGAAGACCAGCAAACGGCCCATCACGCCGACATGATACTTCAGGCTGCCCAGCACTCCGCAGACCTCGTCGCCCAGTTGCTGGCTTTTTCCAGGCAAGGCAAGTACCGCATCACACGCGTAGACGTTCACGCGCTCGTGGCCGACGTTGTCCTTCTACTCAACCGTACTGTCGACAGGCGGATCGTGATCGAGCAACACTTGAAGGCCAATCCCTCCGTGACCATGGGTGACGAGTCCTTGCTTCAGAGCGCAATCCTCAACCTCACGATCAACGCTCGCGATGCCATCCTCGAAGGGGGAACGCTCGAGATTTCCACCGCAGTGGTCGCTCTGGATGAGGAGTTCTGTCGAGTCCACCCTCACGACACAGTGCCCGGGGAGTTCCTGCTCCTCAGCGTCCATGACAACGGCTCTGGAATGGACCAGGAAACGCAGAACCACATCTTCGAGCCCTTCTTCGCAGCTAAGGGATCAGGAACAGGCGACTTGGGGTTGGCGGCGGTCTATGGGACAGTAGGCAGCCACGGAGGAACGCTTGAAGTCGAGAGCGCTCCAGGATGCGGCAGTGTGTTCCGGGTTTATCTCCCTCTTGCTCCTGCCGAGGAGCTGCCTGAGACCACCGTTCCCCCCAAACGCCCGGCTGCTTCCTCCATGCGCACCACGACCCATATCCTGTTTGCCGACGACGAGAAGTGTATTCGCCTGCCGTCGTCCGAAGCGCTACGCAACAAAGGCTATGAAGTCGTCCTCTGCGAAGATGGTGCAGAAGCCGTGGAGTGCTACACAACGTCCTGGGCCGATGTGGACCTGGTGATCCTCGACCTGATGATGCCCAAGATGGACGGGCATGATGCATTCAGAGCAATACGTGCGATCAACCCGGATGCCAAGGTCCTGTTACTGTCCGGCTTTGGCCTGGACAGCCGAATCCAGGCTGTCCTGGACGAGGGTGCCATCGACTTCCTGAAGAAGCCGTTCCGCCTTTCGGCGTTGTATGAGAAGGTGGAAAAGGCGTTGGGAGTGGACAGCCCTCGCGCTCAGGATGGAGGAAGCTGACGTGGCCCCATTTGGTTGACCTTCCCGTAACGTGGAACGGCAACTGATATCGGGTCGCCCGTGAGTACGTCCTGTTCTTTCAGCCCGACGCCCCGTAGGCTTGAGTCCTGGGGGGGAAAGGCACTTCTCTGCTCCGGCTCAATGGGCAGGCCCCGCCGCAATCCCCCTGACACCGACGAGTGCCCAAGTACCAGGCATTGACCTGGCAGCCCGACCGCGGCATCGTATGGCTGCATCGCGCAACCTGTCGTTCGGCCGACAGACATCAACACGGAGTCCCCGTCAATGCCCGACATCAGCGCCCTTGCCGACCGCTACGACGAACTCAAGGCTGAACGTCTGCCCAAGATTGAAGCCTTCATGCGCGGCGACGTACCGTACCTGGTCTGCCTCCCGAGCCCCACGACCATGTACGGCAACTGCAACAGCATCGAAGACTCTTTCGCAGCCAACCTCTACGACTTCGAACAGGGCCTCGATATTGCCACAGATGGGCTGCCCTACCTTGAACCATGGTTTGGGACGGGGGCCTACGCGGAGGCCTTTGGCTGTGAGTACTTCTGGCGAGACGGTGAGAGCCCGGCCTGTCACTACAAATACCACTCTCTAGACGAGGTCAAAGACCTTGAGAAGCCGGACATCCGCAAGGCCAGGGTTCTCAACATGGTCCTCGATGCCATTGCACACTTCCGGGAGAAGACAGAGGACCGTCTGCCCCTTGTCCTGACCGACACGCAATCTGCCCACGACACGGCTACCATGGTTCTCGACGCATGCGAAGTTTTCGTCGCGAGCTACGAGGCCCCCGAAGCGCTGCACGCATTCCTCAGCATCATCAACGAGCTGATCATCGAGTTCTCCCGGCTGCAAGCCGATCTGATCGGGCCGACCCTCTTGTCCCGGCCCGGCCACATCATGGCCTGCAGCCACACCGGTGGCCCCGGGATATCGATCTCGGAAGACAACATCATGGTCGCGTCCCCATACGTAAACGAGCATTTTCTGCTGCCCTACACCAACGCAGTGGGAGCCGCGTTCGGTGGCGTCGCCATCCATTCATGCGGGTGCTGGACTCATTCCATGGCAATCACCCGGAAGATGGAGAACGTCATGATGATTGACTGCGCCGTGGGTCTGGGATCGGATCCGAACCCCAATGCTCCGGAGGACGTCCGCGAAGCAATGCTGGACAGCGGCATCATCGTCAGCGCACGGTGCGGCAGCGACCTGAAGCGCGTTCTCGATACCCTTGACCGACTGGCCGGCCCAGGCATCCGCCTGGTCGTTCGTATGGGCTGCACACCGGAAAACTCCCAAGCCCGTTACGACGCGATCAGCAGGAAGCTGGAAGACCTTTACTCGTAGAGTTGAGCCCGTGCCCACCCGGAAACGCAAGAGCGCCCTGAGGAGAACAGAGACCATGACCGATGTCGTGTTTGCCCTTGACGTTGAGGACGTGTACAACCCGGAATCGGACGACGCACTCCTGGAGCTCTGCAGGATCTTCGCGGAGGCCGAGATTCCGCTTTCGCTGTTCGTGGCTGCGGAGAAGGCCCGGGTCATGCGGCAACGCGGCAGGAGAGACGTGATCGAGGCGATGGCAGCGCACGAAATCTGCTACCACGGGAACTACTGGGGCGATTTTCCGGAGCCGGCAACGCGCTACGGAGCTCGGTTGCCGTTTGACGAAGCGGTAAGTCTTGCCTTGAGCGTGGAGAGCAAGGGACTCCATGATGTCGCCGAAATCACGGGCCAGTTCCCGGTCGCGTGGTGTTGTCACCAAGCTCAGCAGTCACTACCCCAGCAATACGCGCTTAAGCTTGCCGGCGTGCGTTGCTGGGCCGGCGGCCCCCGCGGCTGGTTCATGAACTGGCTGAGCTGGCCGCGGTCAAACTGCACCGTCTCCTTCCAGGGCGATTGGGCGACGGAAGTCGACCCAATGAACCGGCCGACCCCCAAGCCGGCGGCTGACCCGGAAACGGATCTCAAACAGACCCAGGAAGCATTTGAGCAGCGGATCGCCAACCAGGATTTCGTGAGTTTTGCGGGGCATCCCGTCTGCTGGGTCACCTCGGAATGGGGTGGGCTCTATGACTACGCCACGCTCTTCCGGCATGGAACGGCCGGTCCTTACCCGAGGCCGCGGATCAGCGCCCCAGCCAATCCACGCTCCCCGGAGGACCGTGCCGCGGCACTCGAGTACGTCCGCAAGCTCATGCGCTGGATCAAGACGCGAAAGGACGTGAACCTCACAACCTACACAGAGCTCTGCGACCGCGATGAGGAAGCATCTACCCCATGGATCACCTGGCCACAGCTGGTCGACTTGGCAAGGAAAGTGTCGACGAACCTGGACGCTGTGACCGCCTACGGGACGAGCTTCTCACCGGCAGACATCCTCGGCATGCTCGTATTCGCCGTCAATTACCTGTGGGAACAGAGCACGTGGCCCGAACAGATCCCCGTGCAGCGCCCCCTGGGACCGGTGGAAGCCCCACTCTCCAACCCACGCGGAGTCGCGATCGACCGACGAAGCCTCATCGCCGGCTGTCTGGCCGCTCACACGTTCATGATGGATGATCGCCGCATCCCGGGCAAGCTGCGGGCAAGCCGCGTTGATGTCGGTCCCAGCGAACTGCTGCACCTGCTCGCCGCGTTTGTACTCGAGTGGGAGAACACAGGGAAACTGCCTGGAAACGTCAGTATCGACGCGGTGCCGCCCTTGCCCGGAGTGGTTGACACACACATCATCCAAGACCGGCGCTTTGGCTCGACCAATATGCCCGCGGACTGGGACATGACGCCCCTGTGGGATCTGCTGAAGTGGCAGTCCTGGAGCTATCGTCCCGCCGTGCCGGGAAGGACAGCCTGAGCATTCACGTGATCCTCTCAACCGTATCATCGTGGCCCAGGTGCTGGTCGACCAAAGCCGGTTAGTCACGCGTGACCGCAGGATCCTGAGCCATTGCACAGCCGCGATTTGGTGAGAGCTGCCAGCCAAGGGAACGCCCTGGACGGGGTCAGGACCAGGGCTTCTGACAGTTGGCCAGCCAGGGATCAGCCTCCTGCCCAAGATCAGCAACGCCAAGTGTCAAAGTACCGAACTGACCCCAGGCAACCCGGAAACGCATCTCAAGCCCGGTCCAGAGTTTCGCCACGCTTTTCTCCCGACGGGAATTCTCTCGGCGACGAAGTAGCGGCCTTCCCCTGCCCGGCCGAGCCGCGACGAACGGGAGCGGACGCCGAACACATCGTCCCTCCAACCTGTGCGTCGGCGTTCCTGTGAGAAGAGACTATCGCGGGGTGGCACCCGCTCCCACATTAAGGGGACTCCCCCTCCCGTTGGTCAGGGCTCTGACGGAACCGGGGTACGCACAACGTAAGCGGGGCCCTCCCTCCGACAGAGCCGCGCACAGCGCAAGCGGTCTTCTCCTGCCATGGGACTCCGCCTCCCGTTGGCTTGTCCCGCCAAAGCCTTCAGTGCGACGGCGGATCAGGGCTCGGACGGACATGAGAAGCAGATCCCAGAACGGCCGCCACCGGGGGGCCTGTGGGAGGCAGTCCCCTCTTCCCAGTGCTATCTTCCGGTCCAGTCAACAGCTGGCGAAGTCGCGCCTTCTCCGGACGAACCGACGCTTGGGCGGACGGCATCCCGGCGTCGCCGCAATACGCAGATGGGACAACCTGCCATGCTTCCGTTATACAGTCGCCTGATATCGTTCGCGCTGCCGCTCGTGTGCGCCATTCCCGCCCTGGCCGCCCTGCCGGATGGCAAGGTGTCATCCAGCTATCTGGGGGAATACGTTCTCTGGCGTCCGCGTGAAAGCGTTGTATTCCACCTCCAGGACCCGGAAGGAACGGGATTCGCTTTGCGGCTCACACTGCGAGACATGAACATCTACCAGCAAGGCGACCGCCCGGTCATGTTCTGGGTCACCGGGCCGGCGGGAAACACCTTGGTCAACCGAGTAATCGATGACACCCCGGAACGCCCCGACAACGATCAATACCGGGATGGTCTGAGTGATATGTACCAGGACTGCCGCTACCGGGAATGGCACCGCCATAACTCCGCGAACGGCTACCCGCCGGGCAAGGTGCGCTCCCGTTACCTGGAACACCCGGAAGAGCTTGAGGCACGAGATGTAAACGTGCGCGTCCCTCCGGCCGGAAAAGGCCTCTATCGAGTCATGATTCAGGCCAGTTGGGATCATTGGGTCTCCCTCACTCCCGACCGCGCCATCCCGGCAGGGGTTCATCCAGGTCCCGGCCCTCTTTATGTGCACGGCAACCGCCTTCAAGACTGCTTCCTCTACGCTCCCGCAACCACGGACGAAATCGGCATCTCGCTGTCTGAGGAGATCCTGCCCTTCAACTGGCGAGTCACCGTTCAGGACAGCGACGGAAAGACGTTGGCAGAAACGGTGCCCCGGTCATTCCTCAACTTCACGGTATTGAGAGATGCCCCCCGGGACTCTGTCCTCCGGTTGCGTATCGAGGGTCACACCACGGGCGCTTGTCTTCACATTGCAGGCGTCCCGTTCGTGTTGTGTCCGGATGCGGAGACCGCACGCCTGATCCACGGCGGCCTGAACGTCGACGCCAGAGGACGCCCGACCTTTCACCATCACCAACGCGTCCTGCTTGAGTGGGCGGACAGCCTGAAACTGCAGGATCTGGCCGCGGATGTGGTCCTGCCGGAAGCCAATCCGCTTCTCAGTGGCAAAGGCAAAACAGGGCTCTCCCTGCATGACATTCCCGGGATCCTGGCCTGCCAGGACCTTGACCCCGCCAGTTCCACCTATGGCGCATTCCACGCTCCGGATGACCCGGCACTCGCCACCAGGTTCAGTCACTGGCGACGGATGGTCGACGTGGTCGCAGCGGCGGCCGGTCTGGACGACCTGAACAACCCCTATCTCGGGCATCCCGCTCTCGTGCGCCGCGTGCTCCTCTGCCGGGCGATGACCAATCTGCAGACTCTCTCGCCCTATTTCTGGTATGGACATCAGGAAGGACCAAAGACGTTCACGATTGAGGAGGACAGGTTCTGGGGAGTCCCGTTCCGGTCTGCCTGGTATCCGATGCATGACGCGATGCACGTGCTCTCCCTGCGCCCCATCCGTGACGCCGTGACCTGGGCGTTACCGGCAGAGGTCTTCCAGGCCTGGAGGCAGTCGTTCCTTCAGTGGACAACGAGCCGCACGCTCATGCACCAAGGCGAATGCAGCAACCAGTGGGCGGCAGGGCTCAAGCACATGAAGCAGGTGTGGGAGGCAACGCAGGAACGCCAAGTTGAGGATGTGCTCCGCCGGCAGGTGGAACGCTTCACTACGCCGGGAAACCTGGGGCGCGTCGCACCCGATCCCACCCCCTACAGCCTCAAGAGCGCAATCGGCTACCCGCACGCAGCGGACTGCGGACTCATCGGCGGCGGAATCGCCTCGGACGGCCTCGGGCACGACAATGAATACTGCCTCGAGAGCACGCTGCACATGGCCAAGATCTGGGAAGCCCTTCGGAGCGACTCCATCCGACGCTGGCTGGATGAATACTATGTGCTCAAGACGCACCTCACCCTCCCGAAATGGGGCGTCCATACGGCCACAGCCTTCACCGAGACCTGCAGCCCGAGCGACAGCAACTTCCGTACCCGCTACTACACCCACAAGTCCCCGCTGGGCAAGCTACGCCCGCACATCCGCTATGGTCCACTGTGGGTGGGAGAAGAACGTGACGACGCACCATGGCCATGTCTGGAGGAAGAGACCTTCCTGCGGAACATCGACAACCGGTTCTATTTCATCAAGACACCTGCCTATTACAGCATCGTCTACGCCGGTCCCTCGCGGCCGGACTGGGGCAGCTGGGGTGCCGCCGTCGTGAAAAATGGCAGTGCGGAACTGGCTGGACACACCGGCATGCATTACGGCGGCCTGCAGTACAAACCGACCAAGGCGGGGGCCATCTCCGCGGTCTGGGTGAAGGACTGCGGGCCAACCCTGCTCTGCCAGAACCACAATGTCATGTTCTCGAACGTGGTCTGGGGACGCGTCCGCGAGCCACTGTTCCCCAAGTGGGAGGACGGCCATGTCGATCCTACGATCGTGTGCAGTGCCTATGCCCAACCGGAAACGTCTTTTGACGAAGCGACCCGGACCTACCGTAAACGTGAGGACATGCCAAGCCTTCCCCTGACGGTTGAGCGCACAATCTCTTTCCAGGATGAGACCATTCGCATGAGCCTCGTCCTGACCGCAACCGATGACGTCAATGCCGTCGAGCTCTACGAGTGCATCCCCTACTTCGCGGAGAAGCGGCGAATCAGAGCTCTGACCGGTACCCCACGCCGATTTGCGGAGTTCGCAATCCCGAGCCCCATCACCACGCCAAGCAAGTGGCCTCGGGGGAAGCGTCCGGACCCGCTGCTCTCGGGCGAGAACGCGGAGCTCCCCAAGGTGACAGCTCAAGGCTTTGCCATCGCTGCCGACAGCGGAGCAGGTTCGGTCATCCTCTTCGACAAGGAACAAACCTTCACCCAGACCCAGCCCATCCGCTACCGTAAGGTTGCCGCAGCCACGGGTGCGTGGAACCTGCCCGTGCCCACGCGAATGGCCAAAGGGCAAACTCACACCGTCCGGTACCGCATCTACTCACACCAGGAGCCCCTGGATACGGAAACGCTCAACCGTCTGATTGAGGAGCCGCGGTAATGGCATTGTCCAGACATGCGCCGACACGCCGACACAGGCATCTGGTCCTTCTCACGACGCTGGTGAGCGCGCTCCCGCTCCTCAGTCACACGCAGCCGGCGCCTGGACCGGCCAAGGCTGAAGTTGCGGCTCTGCGACGGAGAGTGCCTACCTTCCGCACCGTCCGTCTGCCTGCCACCAGCCTGACTCTCACCAAGAACCAGTCGCTTACCGTCGACCAGCTCCGGGGGGTCATTCTCGATGACGCCCCACCCGAACTGGCCCCCCTGGCCAAGCCCTACAAGGCGAACATGACCGACACCTTCGCTCCCGGCACGGCAACCTACGTTGCGAAGGACATCCGGCCGTTCCGCCTGAAGTACTTCAACTGCGAGTTCAACTACGGCGGCTGGCACAACTATGCCATGGCCGATTACGCAGCAACGCGCGGCTTCAACATCATCTATCCCTATGTGCGAACGACTGACGAGGGTACCCATCTCCCGACCGGAACCAAGTGGCTGACCTGGGGCGGTTTCATCAACTGGCACAAGTGGCTCCCGAAACACAATCTGCAGGACGGTCGCTACGATCTGCTCGCCGAGATGGACTTGGTGAGCATGCACACCGAAGCCGGGATCTTCCGTCGAGCAAAGCCACCAGCCAAGCTGAAAGAAGCGGCCGATCTGCTCATGATCGATATGGAGCACCCTCTTCTCCCCCGGAACAAGTTGAGGAAACAGCCGTGGTACCCGGCGCAGGGAACCGAGGCCGAGCGAACGGCATTCGAGAAGCGTTACTTCGACGGCTATGCCCGGACCTACACCTCAGCCGTCGAAGCGGCCCGGAAGGAAGGCTGGGGACCGATCAGCATCTACGGTTGGCAGCCTTACGGACGAACCTGGGGCGGCCTGGAGAAGCCGGAAGTGGAACCGGGCACCGATGTAGCCTGGAACGCGTTCGGCAGACAGATCTACGATACCGTGGACATCGTACACAGCTCCGTCTACTGCTTCTACTGGTCTCCCCAAAATGTGGCCTACACGCTCGCCAACATCGACTCAAACATGGAGATCATCAACTCCATGCCGGTCAAGAGGCCTCTGCGCCCATACTACTGGACGCTCCTCCACGGGGGTGGGGGCGGCTGGCGCTGGTGGCGCGGACAGCCGCTGGCCAACGAGGAGAAGCGGGCCATGATCGCCATGGCGTTTTTCACCGGCATCGATGGATTCGACACGTGGAATTGGTCCGGGACGGGGAGTCATCATGTGCCCCCGGCACTGCTGAGCGGCAAGAAGAAGGACAAGGACTACTTCTCCAGTGGAGCTGACGTGATGCTGGCAAAGGGATTCCGGCTGGCCGCGGAGGGAACCGCTGAAGAAACAGAGAAGGACACCTTCAAACGCTACGACGTACTGCATGTTCTTGAGCTTGATGAAGCAGCCGAAACCGTGCGGTTCCAGAAGATCCGTCATCGGGCCAAGAACCACGGTGTCGCGGAGGAGTTCCCGACGTACCAGATGCCCGCGTCAGAGCTTAGGCCTCTCCTGCGGATTAAGTCCGAACCCGTCGCCGCCATGATCGAGGGGATGGCTCTGATAAAGCCGTTTGAGTACATCCTCCGCCATGGTGACGTGCAAATTGACGTGCCGGCGCGGCGGCAGTTCAAAGAGAATCTCCCCATTGTCCGGCGCGTGACGTCAGGCAACCTGCACGTGATGATCACGTACGATCCGGGCGTGGTGTACGGGAACTCCCCACGTGATATCGTGTTGAACGACTTTGCCGGACGGACGGGGCGCACCCTGACTCTTCCCGCCGACCAGCAACCCCGCATCTTTGTGCTGGAGGAGGGCGAGTTCTGACAGAGCCGCGCACACCGTAAGCGGTCCCCTCCCGCTGGTCAGGGCTCTGACGAAGAAGCCCGTTCAGCAAAGCCGCGGCTGGTGTCAACGCGAGCGGACGAGTGCCCCGTACGTAGTTCCGTCTTTAGACGGTCTGTCCGGGCCGCATGAACGCGGAACTACATACACCGAACGCCCCAAGTCAATGACATTAGGCCTCTGCGGAAACGAAACAGTGGAGTGACCATGCACCGCTATTGGAGATTGCTTGCCATCTTGTCGTGCTGCCAGGCCCTGTTGGCAGCGCCGCCCGTCCGTGAGGGGACCACGATCTGCATCAGAGACTACCTGAATCGGCACTGGCAGAATGAGACGGTTCACTACGCCTTTCAGTTCGAACAGGGGGCGTTCCCCCAGGGCGCCCTGTCCTTGCTCGGGGTGCGAGACGAACCGGTCCCTGCTCAGCTGGAAGCGGTGACGCTTCACGATGATGGTTCGCTGAAAAGCGCGACACTGTGGTTCCAGGCTTCGGTGAAACCGTTCACGGCGGAAACATGGACACTGACAGCCGCGCCGCCCAAAGCCGAACCATCCCCCCCTCTGGTTCGCGAGTCGGACGATGAGATCATCCTGACTAACCAACACATCGGCATCCGGATAAGGAAACAACTTGCGAGCGATGAAGGCCCCATCGCCCGGATCCGCCTGACGTCAGGCGCGTGGGTCGGTGGTTCATCACTGGCAATCCCCGATGGCCCCCTGGAGTATGAGGCCAAGGTCCTTTCGCACGGGCCTGTCTTCGCTGACGTGCGCAGTACCGTGATGTGGGGGGATGGCTCAACGTGGAGAGTACGCTTCCGCCTGCAGGCTGACGAACCCGTCATCCTGGTGGATGAGGAGGGAGCGATCAAAGGGAAATCCAAGGCTTCCTTCTCTCTCGATCTGGGCGACGGTTTCGCCCCTCACTCACTGCTCTACCGCACCGGAAAGGGCCGCGTGGGAAGAAACAAAACGTGGACCATCGAGGAAGGCGAAGTCCATACGCTGGAGCCATGGTTACGGTGGTGGGAAAAGGAACGGCAGGGCAACTGCTTCAGCCTCTACAACGACGTCGACCTGCTGTCCGTCGCCGCTGGACACGCCGGAGACTGGGTGGATCCTGCGATGAAGCGCGGGCAGCGACAGCGGCCACGTTTCCAGGTCACAAGCACGCGGGGAGCAATACGGATGGCAGCCCGCTTGACCCCCGGGAAGCGCCGTTGGATGATCTGCTGCCTGCCGCAGAAACGCGTCCTCAATGAGTTCGCGAACGGTAAACACCAGTTCTACTCATTGCTCCCGTACCGATACCTGATCAAACACGGACATGTCCCCCTGGATCTGGTGAAAGACTACGTCTGCGAATGGCCGGATGCAGAGCCCGAATACCCACACGTGCTCTTCACCCCCGAAGACGTAGCGCGCTACCAGGAAGCAACTGCGGGAGTCGACACCCATCTCAGCGCGATCCCGCGGATCGTGAGAGTCAAACAAGTCCTTGCGCATGACCGGATCGAGAAAGCAATCGCTGCCTACTTCGCCACAGGCGATGCCAGACTGGGCCGTTATATCACCGACTCCTTGCTGAGAACGCTGCAGCGCTGTGTGAACTACTACACGCACCAGCCGGACGTGCCATTCGGTTGCGCCCCCCATCACCACCGCTCGCTGACCACCGCCATGTTGCTTGGCGACGCCGTTCTCTGGGGCGGCCACTGCACAGATGAGGAACGCCAACGCATCCTGGCTCAGGCGGCTTTCCTGGGGTACACCATCACGCGCCCGGACTACTGGTCTCCCGCACGAGGCTATGCGGCCAATCCCAATATGACCACCAGCGTCCACGGATACATGACCTCGATCGGGTGCCTGCTGAACACGCACCCTATGGCCAAGACTTGGACGACCCGTGGTCTGAAGGAACTGGAAAGGCAACTGAACGCCTGGTCGGATGACAATGGCGGCTGGCTAGAGGCGCCACACTACGCGATGGTCTCGTTCGACCCTATCCTCAGCTCCTTTGTCATGGCTCAGAATGCCGGTCTGGGCGACTATCTCAGCAACCCCAGAATCAAGGTTGTCGCGAACTGGTTCAGTCAGATATCCACCCCGCCTGACTCGCGCTTCCAGGGCTACCGGCATCTGCCTCCTTTGGGCAACACGTACGTCCAGGAACCCACAGGGGAATTCGGCCTGCTGGCTTTCCTCTACAGGGACAGGGATCCGGCATTCGCTGCCGAGATGCAATGGATGCACCTCCAGCACAAGTCCTGGCCCACCCCGGGCATAGGAGGAGCCTTCCCCGGCTTCCTAGGCTACCGCACCATCATGACAGATCGCTCTATCTCCCCCAAAGCCCCGGAATGGAAGAGCGCACGGTTTCCCAAGACCGGACTCGTCCTCAGACATGGGTTCCCTGACGCAAGAGAGACCATGCTGCACATGATCACCGGCTCAAACCACGCCCACTACGACAAGGACTCAGGCAGCATCACAATCTGGGGCAAAGGTCGGGTCATCGCGGACGATTTCGGCTACCAGGGGTACATGCCCGGAGACGATCACAGCATGCTGGTCAGCCCCATCGCTCCGGACAGGCAGATCATGACCGTTGATGGATTCTCGACCTCGCCCAACTTGGACTATGTCGTCGCCAACAAGTCCACCTGGCGTCGACAGATCGCCTTTGTAAAGGAATCAGACCTGCGGGGGCCGGCCTACTTCGTGATTCATGACAGCCTAGCCATTCCCGCCCCCGCCACCTGGCGGCTCTGGCTGACCGGTTCAGACCTGCTTGTCGAAGACGGACACGCCCTGCTGTCTGGTAAGGACGACGTTGACACCGACATCTTCCTGGGAGGAATCGCCGCCATTGCGACATCCGAACAGCGAACACGTGAGTGCTACGGCATCAATAGAGAGGGCAGGTACCGACGGCTCTCCGTCACCCAGGAAGGGCTGAAGGTGTCCTGGCGCAGAGGACACACGATCACAGCGGTGATCTACCCGAGGATGAAGACAGACACGCCGCCGACGGTTCAGTTCAGCGAGGACGGCAGGCAGGTGACCGTCACCCATGCCCATGGAACAGATGTGGTCTTCCTCGGGCGCCGCCCTTTCGCGACTGAGAAAAGCGACCAATTGTTCCACGGGACGGCGGGCTTGATCAGGCAGAGAGCGGCGACCACATCGCTGCACCTGGGAGCTCCGGGAAAACTGACAGCTGGAGGAGAAACGCTTTCGCGGGACCCGGACAAGCTCACAGAATACAAGCCCAACGTGCTCCTGCATGAGACGTTTGACGATGAGAAACAGTCTGCGTTCAAAGGAGGAGGCGCTCTCACCCTTGTGGACTGCAACTCGATCGAGGGGAATGAGCCGGATCGGGACGGTCGTTGCCTGAGGGTCGACGTACGAACAAAGAAGACGCATTTTAGTGGTGTCCCGAGCATCCCCATTGATGTCAGTAAGCGGTACCGTGTCAGCTATGACTGTTTCATTCCTAAACAAGGCTGGTTTCAGTATGGCGGCTATGGTTGGAAGACGCAGGGCACACACGCAAAATGGAGCAATGGCCGCGTTTGGGAACTGGCGGTGCGGAGCAAAGGCCCCCATGACCAGTGGCAACACGTGGAGCGCATCCTGACCCCCAAGGACTTCGTGCCGGATCTCTTGTTGATAAAGACGGGTGCCTTCACCGGAGGGCCCGGTGTCGTCTATCTCGACAATCTGTTAATTGAAGAGGTCGACGAAACAGAATGAACTACGTTGGTAAACCAAGACATGAACCTGACGGATTCCTCAGAAGGAGAGAACGATGCCAAGGTTTGAGCTGCTTAGAGACAGTGATCTGTTCGCTCTTGGAGACGCAGCACTGGATGTGTTGGAGCAAGTCGGGATCCTGTGCCAGAACGGGGAGATGCTGGATGCGCTCGAAGAGTGGGGAGCGACCGTGGACCGGGAAAACGAGACGGCCATGTTCCCCAAGGTGCTGACCGCAGCGTTCGTGACCGCCCTCAAGGCCGAACACGGCGACGGCAGAGGCAATGGGCCAAAGCAATTCCCCAACTTCGGGTTGCCGGGAATGGGCTGTCAGGTGGCCCAGTTCATCCACGACCAGCGGAAGCGAGAAAAGCGCCCGGGAACACGTGACGACCTGATCGAGATGACGAAGTTCGGAGATGCGCTGTCGGGGGGTGCTTCAGGGCACTGCCTTCTGCTGCGGGATGTACCCCCCATGCTCGAACCCCTCGAGGCCGGACTGGTCCTTGCGGAGTACGCACACAAGCCGGGCAAGCCGTTCGCCTGGCACGTCAAACAGGTTGACTACCTGATCGAGATGGGCAACATCCTCGGGTTCGACAATTGGTTCAACTGGGGTGCGTCGTGCTTCGCTCATCCACTGCGGCTGGACAAGGATGTCGCGGACAAGTTCCTGCGCCGGGCCCGAGAGGGGGCGAGCGTTGGCTTCACCCAGATGCCGGTTGGTGGAGTCAGTACGCCAATCACGTCAGCGGGATTCATAGCCATCTCTGCCGCCGAGCAACTCGCCACTTGGATCTGCGGACGAGCGCTTAACCCACGGGTGCCCCTCTACGGCAGCATGTGGGGCGGGTCAATGGACATGGCGACCGGAACAGCCACATACTTCGCTCTGGACGGCATGCGTAACGCCCTGGCTACAGCTGAGTTTATGGGCAAGTGGACGGGGGTGCACATCAGCCCCGGTGGCGCCGATTACTGCAGCGCCAAAGTGCCCGGCTACTTCGCGGCCTGGGAAAAGGCCTACAAAGCGATGACCGTCGCCGCATTCACCGGTGTCAACCCCGGAGTTGGGAGCGGCATGGTCGAAGACGGCAAGACGCTGAGCCCGGTGCAGATCCTCCTCGAGCGCGAGCTCGGGATGGGCATACAGCTGTACAGCAAACAGATCGAGGTCACTGAAGAAACGCTGGCGCTGAGCACGATCGTTGATGTCGGCTTCGGCATCGGCACGAGCTACATGAATCAGGACCACACCCTCAACCACTTCCGCGACGACACATGGCTAACGCCGACCATCGATCGTTCAGGCTACAATGGGCCGGAGTGGGAACAGGGCGTTCTCGACCGGCTCCAGGACAAGGTGGAAAGCCTCATTTCCGGCTACCAGAAGCCAACCGGTCGCGACGAACAGCTCGCGAAGATGCGAGCCGTCGTCGAGCGAGCAAGGACCGAACTCGTCTGAAGCGTCAGGCTGTTCACAATGTGGGAGGGGCTGCCACGCCCCGACAGAAACAGAAGAGAAGATCGGCGGGTGGCACCGCCTCCCACATTGACTTGGTCATCCACGACCGGGGGGCGCCACACCCCGACAGAAACAGAAGAGAAGATCGGCGGGTGGCACCGCCTCCCACATTGGCTTGGCCATTCACAGCCGGGCCAAGTTACACCCGCGGGGGTGACTGCCGGGCCTTGCCCCTCCGCGATCACGGCACGATGTATCCGAACTCCATGTCGTCTACCCAGAGGATTTGGTCCGGGTCGCCCCCGGCTTTGAAGTCGACTGAGACTATGCAGTAGCCCGGGTGCCCGTTCAGTTCGGTCTGGTACTCACGCCATGCCTCACTGGGCGCGACCTCAACCTTGGCGCTGGTGCCAAGCTGGCCGGAAACAGCGACCTTGGCGTGGGTCGCCGTGCCACGAGCCTTGAAACGCAGGATGTACTTGGCTTCCTTGCGTAAACGCATCGGCTGGCTACGCGCTGAGATCCGGTCCTTCGGCCGGAAGAACCGCAGACAGGATGCGCCCTCCGCAGGACTCTCCTGGCTCCAGCCCGGCCACCCCAAGTCGCCGGTGCGAGGGTGGCTGATCGTCCACCCCCGGGGGGGCCAGGAGGGAACACCACGCTCGAAGTCCCCGTTCCTGAGCAGGTTCACAATCCGGCCACGCAGACTCTCTTTCAGCTCAGCTCGTGCTTCAACGCTCGACGTTGGAGCATAGCGAATGAGCACTTCTGTGGCTTCCCGGAACAGCCCGGCAACACTGGACTTTCCCCTCGCGTTCAGGACCGGGTCCCAACGGTTCTGGATGAGCAGTTCGGCCTCGCCGGCGCTGATCGTGTAGAGGCCAGGTTCGCGCGGGTCCAGTTCAGCGAAAGCAATCAGCTCGCCATTGTCTGCCACGGCTGTTTCAAGCTCGAGGACATAGCTCCCGACGCCATCGGTCACAGTCAATTCCAGCGGTTTTGGGGGACGGGTCAGGTCCATGACCGGATCGATCCAGCACACATGCTCCCCCGCCTCGGACAGCGCGACTTCAAGGAAGCCATCGTTCCACACAAAGGACAGTGGCTTCGCCTGGTCGGGGCAGTTGGGCGGGGCGATGAACAACGTCGAGGGGCGTTGGGCCAGCCGGAAACGGGCCTTGACCGCGACCCCGTTTGTGATCCAGATCTGGCCTCCACCGGGCCCCGGGACGAGGGCCGCATCACAGGCAGAATCGGCGCTGAACAGGGCGCCTCCGTCCACAATCAGACGCGAACCGGCCTGGAGGAACCACTGGTCTGTGTGCCCGTCGTCTCGACAGCGGATGCTCGTGACACGCGCGTCGCTCTCGATGCCCGCCAGAGACACAGGGGAACTCTTCTCCGCAGCCTGCGATCGGAACAGAACGGTCTCAATCCCGTCCGCAGCTCTGAATCGAACGCCCAAGATGTCGTCTGTCTCAAGCCGCTCCAGGTCAGAGAGGACGGGACCGCTCTGCTCCTGGAAAGCGTCCATCACGGCCAAGATCCGCTCATTCTTGCGTTTCTCGGTCGTGGTGACCCGAACATGATGGTGTTGCGGGAACGCTTCGGTCACCCGACAGAATCGCTTAGTCTTCAGGGGAAACGGTCGATCATTGCTCTGGCTGTAAGTCAGGTTCTGCGGTGCCAGGTGCTGCACGCGAAGCCGTTCCTCCTGCTGTCTGACCACGAGGGTTGCCTTCGACTCATCCACCTGGACCTCCTGGAACGCGTTGAGGACCCAACTGAACACGGATGGCTCCTGCGCAACAAGTTCGTCGTGCACGACGAACACGCCCGGCCGGATGAACAGCACGGTGCGGTCGAAGGCCCCGAGCTGTTCCGGGTAAGCTGCGGCCGCTGAACCGGTGAACAGACAGTGCGTCGGCGTGTTGAAGAACGCGGTCACCTCGCCTTTGGAGTCGATGCTCTTGGGTTGCCCTTCGCCATTGACCAGAATCGAGTTGTGCGCTTTCGTGCTCACACTCCACTGGCGGTGGTAGGTGTCTCCGCAGTAGGTGTAATACCCCGCATCACAGGCCATGATTTCACCCCCTGCGTGCAGGACGAATCCATTCTGGTCTGCATGTGCATGGCTGTGACTTCCCCAGGGACTCGATCGAAAGAAGATGCGGCTGGACCGATGGTCGTAGAACCGGTCGTAGGCCGCGATCTGACCGACTTCCGGGAAGAGCCGGGCTTGGGCAATGTCGATCGGGGGTTTGGGCTTCAGGTCTGTGCTCGAGGTGTACCGGAAGGGCATATGTGCCGGGTTACAGACCACGGTATCGCTATACCATTTCAGGGCTCGGTTCCCGGTCTTGTGCGCCAGCAGGCCGGCGATGTAGCCGTCCGCACTATTCCCGACCATGGGGTAGAGCAGGGAGTACACGTCGCCCCAGTGATTCCACCAATAGTTCAGGCTCATGCAGTAGAGCCAGAAGTCCCCAGAGTTGCGCATCCGTGCCTTCTTGAACACGTCAATTCCAGTGGCGGAGTCCAAAGCGAGGAGGCCGTCCAGGATGAACTGGAACTTGTGCCCGTAGGTCTGCCCTTCCGAGTACCCACCGTCATTCCCGCCCCAGGCAATGCGATTGACATATTGGCGAATCAGCCAATCACACCACTCAGCCGCACGAAGCGAGTCGGTGGCCACGGCCAGAGCCGTTGTCAGCAGCGCGTGCATACACTGCTGCCCGTGCGAATTCTGGTAGTTGAGATGCAGCTTGAGACGGGTTCGGCACCATCGATAGGCGTTGTCACCATGGTAATCGATGTGGTCGAGCACCTGACGGCGCTCGGACTCACTGAGATGCTCGTAGAGGCGGTCGAACGCCAGGGCCACGCCCTTCAAACCGTACTCGTAGTTGTATACCACCGTGTCATGCTGACCTCTGTCCTCCAAGTGATAGTCCATACGAAACGGTGCGACAAAGAGCAGCCACTTTTTCGCCGCTTCCGCGTACGTGGTATCGCCGCTGATCAGGTATGCGAAGGAAAGGACGTTGGCCCTGCCGGCGTCAGCGTTGAGTTCGCGGCTTCGGTAGCCTTTGGGTACAAACGGCGTTCCGTCCTTCACGTAGAAGACCTGCTTACGAGCGCTCCCGGGATTCTCGGGCATCGGCTGCAAATCAAGCTTGCGTTCGGCCGCACGCAGGTATCCATCCGCCCGGTGACGAAGGTGTCGCCAGGCCTCTCTGGCGGCCCCGGTCCGACGGGCGCGGAACTCCTCCAGCGCATCCGGCGTCACATAGATACGAGGATGTGCCGGCATGCTGGCCAGGATTTGTGGCGTAGGTGGAACCGGCAACAAAACCGACTCTGGAGTGACAACGAAGCTGCGCACCGGTCCTGGTTCGGAGCGATGCCCATCCCTGTCAAGAACGAAGTAGCGCCAGTGCCAGGTGCCATTCGCGAGCGGGGCCGAATGGTTGTAAAACGGCATGTCGACACCATCGACGCGGATGACATCGCGCCCGAAGGTCTCGACCCGGCAGAACTCGACCGTGTACGCAACGGCCTGGCTGTCCGCGCGCCAGATCAGAGACGGCGGATTGGTGATGGCGACCTCTCCATCGGGCGGGGACAGCGGCGGATGTGTGTCCGGTTGCTCGGAGGTATCCACCGGGAAGCTCCACGCGCACCCCAATGAGAGTGACAGTAGCGACCAGCAACCACAGATTCTCGTATACACGATCGGTTCTCCTGGATGGCGGAAGACTCTCCGGGAACGCACCTGCAATAGCACGCCCCGGGCGAACTTGCCAGTGTCAAGCGAGATCATAGGACAAACGACTTCAGAACGACCTTGTGCACACGCTCGCAGGTCATCCGGAACGGTATTACAGTCAAACCATCTCCCGTTCTTTCGTCAGACTGGCAGCAACATCAACTACGAGCAAGGAAGATATGGCGACATGGCAGCCAAGCAGACACCACTGAGCGCCGCGGCGAATGCCGAGATCCTGAGACAGCGTCGCAACAAGGCAGCACAGGAACAGCAATCCTACCGGCAACGAGCATTGAGGATGTTCCCGCACGTGTGCGCAAGCTGCGCCCGGGAGTTCTCCGGCAAGCGCCTCAAAGAGCTGACCGTCCATCACAAAGACTGTGATCACACGAACAACGCTCCCGACGGCAGCAACTGGGAGCTGCTGTGCCTCTACTGTCACGACCACGAGCATGAGAAACACAAGCTGGTGGACTACCACGGAGGGGCACGGCCCGAGGACGATGAGCCGGCCCCGTCGACCTTCTCCCCCTTCGAGGGGTTGGACGACCTCCTCAAGGATTTCCCCGGAACGGACGAGAGCAGCGATGACGTGGACGCGGCAACAAAGTGACGGTGCAATGGCCGTGGACGGCACACGCCGGAGACGCCTCTCGCGCGCGCTCGATCGGAGAGTCTGTACCATGCTCATGACCTGTCTGCCGATCATGCCGCTGTCTCTCGCCGCTGCTGAGCCCGCTCGACTGCATCCGAATGGTGCGCGCATGCAGAGCCCGCTTCCCCCCGTCGGCATACACCCTCGCGTGTACCTCAATGCAGAAGACCTGCCGAAGCACCGGGAACGCTACCACGACACGCGCATGGGACAGGTCATGCAGAAGACGATCAAAGGCATCCGCCGAAACCTGGAGAAGGACCTGCGTGCCTTCGCCGATCTCGATCTGCATACGCCGACCGAGGAGCAATGCGCCGCTTACCTGCGATCCGACGAGGGACGCAACATCCGTTGGGGCTGCCTGAGCCTGGATGCCATCCTGCGCAACGACGCAGAGCTCAGAGCCCTCATGGCCAAGGTCTGGACGAACCACTCCCGCATTCTCCTCGGCTCACGTCAGATGCTCCATGGAACGGTCAAAGGGCGGACCGGACGTGAACTCAACCAGACGTTCAATATCTGGAAGTCGGACAGCTTCGATGTGTCCGTGTCCTGGACGATCGGAGCGGCCGGTTTCGCGGTGGGCTACGACCTGCTGTTCAATGACATGACACCCGAGCAGCGTGAGACGGTCCGCGAGGCGATTGCTGTGAGTACAGCAGGCAGACGCTCCTATGGGATGGGAAAGCCGCGCGGCTTTGCGGCCAGCAACCACTATGGCTACCATGGCGACCTGCTCGTCCTGCTCTCCGCGATAGAGGGAGAACCAGGCTTCGACCAAGCCACCTATGATGCGATTCGTCAGGTGATGGTTGACTACTGGGAAGTCGGCTTCACCCCGGATGGTGCCTGCCACGAGGATCTCTACGGCCCCAATCTGGGACTGCGTGCAGGAATGCGGGCTCTGATGGCGCTGTCACGTCGCGGCTACAACGCCTTCGCCCAACCCAAGTTCAAACGCTTCATCGAATACGTTGCGCAGGAGATTCAACCCACCGCAAACAGTCTGTTCGTCGGTGGTGCGTCGGGTGGCCCGGAACTCCCCTATCCCACGTCCCAGATCATCATCAAGTACATGTTCCCGGAGAACTCAGCCGCCAACTACATCTGGCGCTGGCGAGTTGGCGACACCTACAAACGAGCAATCAAGTGGCAGGGATGGCTCGATTTCGCTCTCTTCGGGATGGACTGGCAAGGCGATCCCTCAGAGCCCAACACGCTGGCTCAGGCCGGACTTCCGCTGACCCGGTTCTACCCTCGCCGCGGGAAAGCGATCATGCGTTCCGACTGGACTCCCGGGGCTCTCTACACTCACGTAGACGCCCGACCGGACGCCTTCCTAATCGGGCATGACACCGTGAGCCGCGGGACCTTCCACCTTGATGCTCTCGGGCGTAACTGGGCCAGGAACGGGATCTTCCACCATTTCCGGGAGAGCACGGATTTCAGTCTCGTGCACATCGACGGCAGAGCTCAAGCGTGGAAGGCCCCAAGCGTGCGTTTCCTTCAGTGGATGCACAACGGTACACATACGCAGACGTCCGCGGACCTGAAATACGCCTATGACTGGCAATGGAGTCCACCGTGGCCTGGCAAGTCGAAGACGTTCCCGCCCCCATGGGAACACGAAACGGCGGACCCGCGGGACCTGGGCTGGCCCGATCCGACGGACTGGCTGCCCACACAACTCTACGGAAGCATGACCGGGTACGGCGAAGGGAACTACCTGTGGAAACGCCCCTACAACCCGGTGCGGAAGGCCTGCAGATCAGCCCTTCTGGTTCGCGGATGCTACCCATTCCTGGTTGTCGCCGACGATATTCGCAAAGACGATGTCGAACACCGCTATGAATGGTATATGGCCCTCGCAACCGATCTTGTTCTGCAAGCAGGGGGTGGTCGGGATGTCATTCTCGCGGAGCAACACGGCGATCGGCGGCTCCTCGTCCGCGCGCTGAGGGCCGCGGGGGACGAGTTCTCTGCGACGCTCGACGAGTACGTCGCCGCCACCGACAAACGGACCGGAGAGGACATCCCGGGCAAGCGCCTGATCATCGGCACGGATACAGTGGAGCCCCGTTTCTGCATCCTGCTGTACCCGTTCACCGCAGACGAGACCCTCCCGGAAACGCAGTGGAGCGCGCGAGGAGACGCCCTGACGGTAACGACTCCGGGAAGCAGAACCGGGATCACGCTCAATACTCCGCCCAGCGGGGCCACTCACTTCCGTGTCGACATCGTCACGGACGACGCTCACGAGATTGCTCCGGCCAGGGCGCGACACACCGTTGGGGATGCGGCTTCCCGTGGCCGGCCGTAGCTCACGGAGCGTAGGCAAGTTACGACCTCGGATGTGAGTGACAGAACAGCTGGCGAAGGCCAGGGGTCGTGTGACTCTTCAGCGCATCTGAGCCAAGGACAATCGCGGGATGGCACCCGCTCCCACATTGGTCAGAGCGTCCTTGACGAGACCGTCTCCAACGTGTGAGGAGCTGCCACACTCCGATGGATTCGCCACCAGGCCAAGTTACTCGCTCTGACACACCTGGCGCACCGGCGCCAGCAGCACCAGCTCATGCGCATTCTCCGACTGTTCGTCAGAGCCGCGACTTACGCATGCGCGACTTACGGGAGCGGTCTTCCCCGCCTCACTACTCCCCGAGGCGTCTCGCCAGGAGTTCACGTTTCACCTCGAGTCCCAGCCCGTCATTGAACACGATCGGGGCACACCCCCACCTGATCAGTTGATCGAGGCGCTCCTGAGTTGTCGCCCCGTACCTCCTCTTGATCGTCACGTTCGTCTCACTGCCGGGAACGACGTACTTGGCGAACGTGCACGATCAGCCCATCGGCCTACTCATCGCCCCCTTCGTCGACCGGCAGATCGACATGGAACCGAGTGTACTCACCCTCCCGGCTCTCCACCGACATCATTCCACCGTGGTCCTGAACGATGCCGTAGCTGATGGACAGCCCCAAGCCGGTCCCGCGATCCGGACGCTTGGTCGTGAAGAACGGGTCGAAGATACGCTCCTGGACCGCCGCACCAATGCCCGCTCCATGGTCTTCCACCGTCAACCTCAGCCACCGCCTCCCTGATATCACAATCTCGCAGCCTGTCACCTGGATTCGCTTGTCATCATCATGCCCCGGATATCGTTCGTTCAGAGCATCCCTGGCATTCGTGAGTAGATTCAGTATGACCTGCTGGATCTGCTGCCCACGGCAGTGGATCTGCGGCAACTCTTCAGGGACATCCAGATCGAGCGCTATACGGTCATGCCGCATGATGGTTCGGGTCAAAGAAAGGGTGGCTGCCACGATGTTACAGAGCCGCGCGTCCCGCTTCCCCGTCCCTTCGGGCCGGGAGAACCGCAGCAGGTTCCGCACAAGATCGGCAACCCGTTCGGCTTCCTGCCCTATTTCGTGAGCGAACCCGTGGACCCGCTGGTTACTGCCCTCAAGGCTGTCCTGGATCAGTTGAGCATAGTTCATGATCCCGTTAATGGGATTGTTGATCTCGTGGGCAACGCCCCCGGCCAGTGTCCCAATGGATTCCAGCTTCTGGGCCTGCAGCAATTGGGCCTGCAATTCCTCGCGTTCGGTAACATCACGGAAGATCGCGAGGTGGTATTGAGCCCCGTCCACCTCAACAAGCCGCAGACTGCCGTCAATCGGGAACGTGGTCCCATCCTGTCGTTGGTGGGCGCTCCGAAAAACCGCCCCATCCTCAACTTCAGCCTGCTTCAGGGCGAAGGACAGCGTCTCCTCCTCCGCCGGGGCACTCAGATCGGGCAGCCGCATGCGCAGCAACTCCTCCAGGGGGACTCCATAGCTCTCCACCGCCCGATCATTGGCCTCTACAATCCGCAGATCCTGATCCGTCAGGAGGATGACCTCGTGGGCGCCCTTCATCAACTGCCGAATCCTCTCGGCCAGGACGAGCCGCTCCCGCTCGCCGGCGAGCATGTCCCGCAGCGACTCCGCTTCACGGCGACGCCAGACCAAGGCCACCCCCAGAAAGGCGACCACCGCAAGCAGTCCCATCCCGATCCAGACGTACCGGGCTTGCCGGAGCAACGGGGCATACACTTCGTCCAAATCAATCTTGGCGACCAGGAACCATGTCGTTCCCGGAATCGGTCGGGCTGCGACCAAAACAGGCACGCCGCGGTAGTCCAAGCCATCCGAGATGCCCTCCTGCCCCAACGCGATCTTCACGGCCGCCCTGTCCGTCGACGTGAGGGGCACACGGAGAGCCATCGCCGCGCCGGCTCGATGGCGGACATCGCTCAAGTAAAGGCAATCCCCCCCATCACGCTGCACCAGGAACGTCTCGGCAGACGCGCTGGGAGTAGGCCAGGAGCGCAGGAGCGGGAAGAGAAAATCCGCTGCGTTGACCTGGAAGATAAGCATGGCGTCCGTTCGCTGTTCCGTCGACGGCGGGGCTCCGGCCGGCGGGACACGGTACTTCTTCCCCTCGCGCCGCGTCACGAAGGGAATCAGGAGATCCATGTGAATCGCCCCACCGTCCGGCGGTCGGTGCAGATCCGAAAGGACGGCATAGCGCCGCTCCACGGCTTTGCCCGCCAAATGACGGGTCCGCTCGCACAACTGGGCAGAAGCGTCCTCAGGATGCACAAGCCGCATGTGCAGCTGAGAATCCAGCAGCAACGCACGAGTGTAGGGTTCACCAGCCATGAAGGGATCCAGCCAGCCGGTGAACATCCTCCGAGTCGTTGCCGACTTGAGGCGGGTCAGCGTGTCGATAGCCCGACGCGCCACGTAGGGAGTGTGGTGTACCAAGGCCGCATCCGCCCGACGCTCCATCAACCAACGGTCGATCTGGCTGGCCTTCAGGTCAGTGACCGCCGTTAGTGTGTCCAGGGCTTCCTGCCGGGCCAACGGGTTCAACTGATGCAGATAGTGTGAACCAAGCCCCCAGATCGCCGCGAGACTGGCCGCAAACAGCCCCAGAAGAACCACCCCCAGCCGCCGAGATAGGCGCGAGCCCTTCTTCGTCGAATGCTGGGACGCTGCGGCATGCTCGTCCGCGGCAGGCTGTGGTCGGTCTTCTTGCGTCATTTCCCCGTCCATGTTGATCGGGAAAGCATACGCTGTCCCACGCTCCCTTACCAGTCCCCCCGCAGAGCTCAGCGGAACGGCAAAGCGAGACGCCCCTCCCCGGGGTCTCTGGCCTGTACGGCGGGTGGCCCCCAATCGCCATCTTCGCGGTTGCCGCCGGGAGGCGTACGACGTACTCTCGGGCCGCGAAGGCGGGCGTTCGACTGAACAACCCCGTGAGCTCAAGACGGTGAACTCCCGTCCCCACTGCGGCCTGGTCCCACACACAACACAGCCCCCACCGTGTTCACGGAGGGGGCTGTACTCAGAACCCGGACGTTTAGTATCAGCTCAATGAGACGCCCGTCAGAAAGACGCCTTCATGCCAACCTTGTACGTACGACCGGGGGCCGGGTAGTAGCTGCTGCCGAAGCCGTAGTTGAAGGCAAGGGCGGCGTAGTCTTCCTCGAAGAGGTTGTCGATCGCACCAAATATCTCCCATGTCGTCTTGCCGACCTCAAGCCCATACGCCAGGCCAAGATCAACCACCACGTAGTCATCCATGCGCGGCAGGCCGTTCGCGATATCTCCACCTTCGTTCATTCTGGACGTGTAGTTGGCGGCCAGGTTCATTCGAAGGTCTTCGAGCAGGCGAAACTCGATCCCACCACCAAGCTTGTGTTTGGGGACGAGAGGAATCTCATTGCCGTCGTTCGGCCCATCCGAAAACTCCACATCCTGTAGCGTGTAGTTGGCGTAGAGAGACACAGAAGAGGAGGGATTGGCCCGGAGAGAAAGCTCGACGCCTTGGTGGACAGTCTCGTCCAGGTTTGAGTTGAAGGACACGCTCAAGAAGTCATCGGTGATCTCGTCCTGCATCTCCATACGAAACACAGTTGCGGTAAGAGTGACATCGCCGGAGATCTGCTGCTCGACCCCGAACTCGTAGCTGTCGCCGGTCTCGGGCACCAGGTCCTTGTTGAACCCCGGGACCCCAAATCCACTGTAGGCGATCTGCTCATCGGTGGTAGGGAGGCGATAGAAACGCTCATACCTGGCAAAGAGCTTAGTCTCCTCGGTGGCGTTCCAGGTAAGCCCGAACTGGTAGGCCTCTTCGCGATGGCTGTCATCATCGTCCGCTGTCACAGCGCCCGCCGCGTTCTCCTGCTCAACAGAATGCGTGCTCTTGACAAGGCGAACGCCTGCGGAAAGGGTCAGCGCATCGCTCAAGTGCAGAGCATCGTTCACGTACATGGCGAGAGTATCCTTGCTGACATCAGCTCCACCGGTGTAGACAGCGCGAGGAGCGTCGGCATAGCGCTCGATATCGACAGCGTCGAGAATCACATCCACCCCAAGCGTAAGGCGGTTGGCAAGCTCACGGACCGGTTTCGTGATGATGAGACGAGGAGAAGTGGACAGCGTCTCAATACGCAAGTCGCTGTAGCTTGGGGTAAAGAAGGAAGGTTGGTCGGTCTCAATCTCTTTGCTGGAATACCCCAGATCAAGAATGAACTCGACATCTTCAGACAACCTGGCCGTAAGGGTCGGATAGACAGAGAAGTAGTCGGCAACGGCCTCATCGGCAAGATTGTTGGCGGCTCTGGGATCGGCCTCATACTGGGCCTTGTTCAGCGAGCCGGGCATTTCGTAATCAGTCTGCAGGAAGCTCATGCTGACATCCAAACGAAGATCGTCGCTTAGGTCATAGCCGAGAGACAAGTCAGCGCCCTCCGTGCGAGTGCCGGTTCGATCCCGCCAACCCGCAGTCTCTGCACGCTCCAAAGACAGGGCATAGTCAACGTCCCCAAGGCTACCGACAGTGCTCAGTGCCTGGCGATTCATGTCGTTGCTTCCACCCTCAACAACCACTTCACCGGTCGGATCCTCAGCCCCCTTCTTGGTGATGATGTTGATCACTCCACCAACAGCGTGGTCACCGTAGACGGCGCCGCTCGGGCCGTGGATGATCTCGATGCGTTCCACATTCGCCAGCGGAATTTGACTCCAGTTGATGCTGCGTTGGTCGGGACGGTTCAGCTTGCGTCCATCACGGAGAACGAGTACACGAGTATGACTTCTGACCCCGAAACCACGGATGTCGATGGCGGCTTCCTGGTTGCCGGAGAAGCTGCGGAAGTGGAGACCGGCGACTCGTTTGAGGACGCTGACAACATCGCTGTAATTGCCTTTGGCGATATCCTCGGAGCTGATCACCGTCACGTTGGCGGAGATATCTCGCGCGGCCACTTGGCTGCGAGTTGCCGTCACAACCATATCGCGCAGCTGTTGCGGGTCCTCATCGGCGTGAGCGGCAGCAGAAGCCAAGCCCGTTAAGAGTGCGGTCACCAGAAGTCCTGCTCTGCGAATGTTCATTGCCTCGTCCTTGCCATTTTCTACCGTGTCAGCTCTGTGTACTCCGGCCGGATGAGCATCTGCTCAGGACAAAAAAAACCGGCCACTCCTTCTCTCGCGAAGAAATGGCCGAGTCCGCATCGATGCCCCGGCGTGGCCGTGGCGGCGTCTGGTCCGACTGTCCCTTGCGCGAAGACGTCGTATGGCAGGGTGTCCTGACTTGCGGGTCATCTCCTACTACCCGAGCCTTCCCACGGTTTCCCGCAGTGGCTGTTCGGGGTTCGTGCCCGCTTACAGTGGCGCGACCGTTCCGGACTCTCACCGGATTCCCCTGGCTTCCTAAAGAAGCGCATGTTGAAACTGGAGCAAGAATGTCAGTCGTGTCAGAAGGGTTGTCAAGCCAGGGAAGCAAAGAAAGGTGACCCCTCAGTTACGGGGGGAGCCCAATCCTGATCGCACTCTTGATCCGGCTCTTGATCCGTTTTTGCGTTCTTATGGGCATGGATCAAGAGCCCAACCAGGAGGAGAAACCGCAAAGCGCCGCGAGACTGATTGCCCGTACCCCGGCCCGGCGATTGCAGACCGTGGGAGTTGTGCTTCAGTAGGCAGGACCATTCGAAAGGTAAACAACTCGTCCGCAGGGCTGTCGGTCCCCGCGCCAGTTCCAGAAGCAGGCGGCCCATGACAAGAGGGAGTCGAGCATGCATCGCGTTGGTATTGTGTCCTACAGCTTCGAGTATTCTCTGGGAATCTTCGGCTATCAGGATCGACCGGGAGACAGGTTCGATGTCTTGACGCTCCTCGACAAGATCCGCGAAGCAGGCGGAGACACGGCCCAGCTGCCCGACTTTATGTTCCGCTCGTTGAGCGACGAGGAACTGAAAGACGTGCAACGGAGAGCCGCGGATCTGGATGTGGCCCTCGAACTCCTGGGCGGAGTGGCTTGGAATCAAGGCATCGAAGCCGCCATGCACCGTGCCCGAGCCATCGGTTCCAGCGTCGTCGGGTGCACGTTCGGCATTCTCACTCGCCCAAACACGATCTCGACACTGAGCGACTGGGACGACTACCTGGCAAGATGCCGTGCGCGCTACGCAGAGCTGCTCGAAACAGCCGCAGCACTGGACCTCAAGCTCGGTATCGAAAACCACCTCGACTTCACGGTCGAAGAGCTGCGCGACATCGTCCGGGACGCCGACTCGCCGCATGCCGGCATCCTCTTTGACATCGGCAACACACTGGGCACACTGGATTGCCCGACCGAGGCGGCTGATCTCCTGGGTCCCTACACCGTCGCCACTCATGTCAAAGACTTTGCCGTCGAAAACACGACACGTGGATTCCGCCTGACCATGGTTCCCTTGGGCGCCGGGAGCCTGCGCCTGCCGCAGATCCTCGAACACCTTGAGCAGCACATTGCCCCGGAGGTCAACTTCGCGGTCGAACTCCTGAATGGACAGCAATTGGAGATCAACTGGCTCGAAGATCGCTTCTGGGCTCCGTTCCGCGACAAAACGGCCGCCCAGGTTGCAGGAACACTGCGCCATATTCAGGGCAAGGCGATCGACAGCGACCTCTTCCTCAGCCTGAAAGATGTCGAATCCCTGCCGCACGAGCAACACGTGGCGCTTGAACTGGAACGCGTCACCGACTCGGTGTCGTATCTCCGTGATCTGCTCACAAGGACCCAACAGTAACCGGAAGGAGATAGCTTTGATGCAGCGCTTCGAAAACAATGTCGTCATCGTCACTGGTGGTGGATCAGGTATTGGTCGAGCAGCGGCTGAAATGTTCGCGGGCGAAGGAGCAAAGGCCGTCGTGGTCGACCTGAACGCAGAGTCAGCGGAAAGGACTGCCGCACAGATCCGGGAAGCTGGCGGCACAGCAATGGCGATTCAGTGCGATGTGGCCCTTGCCGATGACGTCAAGCGCATGGTCAACGCCACGGTCGAAGCACACGGACGCGTGGACACCCTTTTCAACAATGCCGGGATCGCCCCCCGAGGCACAGTCGTGAGCACAGAGGAAGAGGAGTGGGACCGCGTCATGGCGGTTGACCTCAAATCTATCTTCCTCTGTTCGAAGTACGTGGTCCCGACCATGCAGGCCAACGGGGGAGGAGTGATCGTCAATACCGGCTCAAACTGCTCCCTGCACGGCTACCCGAACCTGGCAGCCTATACCGCAGCCAAAGGCGGCGTGCTCATGCTGACCAAACAGATGGCAGCGGACTACAAGAAGGACAACATCCGCGTCACCTGCGTGTGCCCGGGGAATGTGCTGACGCCCATGACCGAACAGGTTTGGCGCGAGGAGGGTAGAGATCCGGCGACCGTTAACAAGGCGAACTTCCAGACGCCCGGGGAGATCGCCGACGCTGTGCTCTTCCTGGCGTCTGACGCAGCCCGACAGATCAGCGGGATTGGGGTGCCGGTGAGCGGCGTGCACCCGTGGTGAAGCCTTTGGTGCCCCCAAAGAAGACAAGACCAACCGGAGGATAACGGATCGTGTCGAATGCAGGCAAGAAGGCCGGCTTGGCTCTCCTTTTGCTGACAGGAATGTGGCTATATGGACAGACGGAGGATGCGGTTGTGACGAGCTTCAGTACCGGGGGACACACGGTGTACCAGTTGCGCTGCACTCGCCGAGATGCGGACTCCCCTCCTCTGCTCATAGGCGCAGCATATGACGGAGCCGTGCTGTGCTATACAGCAGATGGGCAGAACGTCTGGACCAACCAGGACAGCGCTGCATTCCCCTATGATCTGGCACTCTGCGATATCGACGGCGATGGCCGGGATGAGGTCCTTGTGGCTGCGGCAGATGGCAGCCTGAGGGCGCTCGATGACAACGGAAAGCTCCTCTGGTTCTTCAAACGGGAACCGCCGCTGCTGCAGGTTGCCGCCACCAGCGACGACGACGGCAAGGTGTCCATTCTGACCGGCGGCATGGAGAAGGTGCTTTACTGTCTCAACGCCGACGGGACCGTGCGGAACGAGCTCCCATCCGAGTTCGTCGTCCGGCACATCCGCTGTGGAGATGTGTTCGGAGACGGCAGGACCGTGGCGGCAGTGATCACTGCGAAAAACGACCGCTCCCGCCATGAGCTGCACCTCCACGACCCGGCCACTCTCAAACCGCGGTGGGAGAAACCGCTGCCGCTGACTACCACCAACCCGACGAAGGGCACTGCCTTCGAAGTGCCCTGGCTGGGCAACCGAGTGGCCGCGTTCAGTTTCCTCCTCACCGATGTCAACGGCGATGGCTGTGACGAAATGCTCCTGAGTCACGGTTTCTCAAAGAAGGGCGTGTTCAGTGTCTACGACCGCAACCGCAAGAAACTGTTCGTGTCCTGGAAGCGTGGAATCAGAGGGAAAGCCTACCGGATGAATCTCCTCTGTCGAGCACGAACCGGCCCCGCTGGCCAAGAGGCAGTTCTGGGGCTGTTCGGGCACCAGATCGTAGAATACTCCCTCGACGGGAAGATCCGCGGCATCCACGATTCCGGATACGCCTTCGCCGATGGCGCATATGACGATCGCACACGGACCTATTTCCTCGGAGGAGCGATCTCCGGGGGGGATGGCATCCACGCGGTCCGCCTGGATCGCGAGGGGTGGGGAAAGTCCTTCAGCGCCATCAGACCGGGAGGCCGGATCGCCGAGGTGGAAGCCAACCTGGAACGCCTGCGTCGACAGGTGGATGAGTTCGTCCCGCCGTCGTACCAGCCTCCCCCTCGCCCGACTCTCGCGGTGACGGGGAAGGACCGCAAGGAGATCAACAACCTGGCCAAGGGCCACGACTTCACGAACCTCGAGTTCGTCCAGTTCAACCTGTTCACCGAGGACTATGATCGCAGTTCCCTCGGAGCGGGCTGGGACCGGAAGCGGGAGAGCCGCCACAGATACAACTTCAGCGCAGATCAGATTGTGGCCTTCGCTGAAGAACGGGAGAAGGCACGTGAGGCCTTTGCGCTGTGGGCCGGACACGGCAACGACCCCTTCTACATGCAGCTGGAAACGATCCGCCGGATAGTGGAAGCCGCGCCAACGACACTGGTCGCCCTGGTCTTCCCGGAGATGACCAACACGAGTGATGCCATGGCCTACGCCGTGAAGAAACACATCATCCCGGTCGCCGAGCTCTGCCGCAAGCATGGCAAGGCCAAGGTCATCCTGCGCAACAAGAGTGTGTTCTGGAATGCCAACTGCTACCTGGGCTTGTGGCGAGCCACATTGCTCACGGGAAAGAACCGCGACATCTTCCTGCCAAGCATGGAGGAGACCAATGATCGCTGCCAGGCCTTAAGCCTGGCCGGAAGCACAGGGCTGTGGCTGGCCGGTGTCTTCGACGGAATCACGGCCCGCGCCGTCACCGACAACGCGAATTTCTGCCGCTTCTGGGAGTGGGGGGCGCAACAGGTACTGCACCACATGTTCCGCTCACTCGCCCTCCGGGCCTCCCTTGGTGCGGATCGCTTCCTCGTCAACATCTACCAGGGAGACCCGGGGCAACTGTCGGTCTTCTACCGCATGCTGGACAAAGGCATCATTGCCATCCCGAATCGAGAGGCGCTCCTTTCCGTCTCGCCCATCTGTGTAGGGATGCGGGAACCGGCGCCGGAGTTCGTGCGCCACGGCAACAACGGGCACGCAACCAACACATATGAACCGGGCGAGCCGCCCATGGTCTTTGATCGACTCGACACGTACTGGGCTGCTGCCCCAACCGCCGACCATGACCTGACCCGGTACGGCATGGGAAGTGAACGACGCCAGCTCGACTTCCTTCCCCGCTACCCGTATGGCCTGCTGACCATGATGCCTGCAGACACAGACCTCGCCAACACCCCCCATGTCACCAGCATGGTGCAAACCGACGGGCTCACGTTCTTCGACGATGAAGACAAAGCTGTCTCCCCTTCAGAGTACCGTCCGCGGCTTGAAGACGCTCTGAAGAAGGGGGCCAGGACGTTGCCGGTCATGGTCAAAGGAGATGTTGCCTGGAGCGTCGTTAGGCTGGACGCCACACATGTCCGCGTGATGATCCTCGACTGTGGCTACCTCGACCCGGCTGAACGCAAGGCAACGATTGTCTGCCAACAGCTCAGCCCCCTCTCTTGTCGTGACATCTTGTCCAGAGAGAAGCTGCACCTCGGAGGTCAGAGCGTTCCACTGACCATACCAGCCGGATCCTTGCGCTTGATCGACATCGAACACACTTCAGCCAGATAAATGCCGACGGAACGCGCGTCCGGAGGGTGATCGCGGAAAGCCGCTCAGGCCGGGAAACAACCAGGGCCAGGGCGTTCATGGACAACACAGGTCACACGCGCTCGAGACAGGGGGACTCAAATTCGAGACGTGACAGGCCACGGACCTGTGGGAGAGCCTGCCTTCTCGGGTCACTCGCCGACGCTCTCGACTTCATCCTCGATATCGCCGCCGCTTTCCGTCCCGCCGATCGAGATCCGGTACGCGACGTTGCCTTCAGGATCCTGGATCTCACAGGCAGAGATACTCGACACGACTCCGGTGATCAGATCCAAGTTGCTCTGCATTTCACGCAGCTGAACGTTCGTCTTGTTCAAGGCAGCGATAACGAACATGGTCAGCAGCCAGAGGACCATCGTTGAGCCAATGAAAACGGCCCGAGTGGCCTTCTGTCCTTTGACAATAGCGCTGTGCTCATCATGCAAGCCCGTGTGCTCCTCATGGAGGGTCTCGGTCTCTTTGCCATCTGTCATCCGTCGTTTCTCCTCTCGCTGTTCTCGTCTCGCCTCCTGGAGCACGCCGATGTGCCCCGCCGATGCCCGGCGCCTAAGGCGGTGCCTCGCCCATCAATGCCGGAGTGCCTGTCCGAACGGTAACGCATAATGGGGCAATGTGCGAATCTGAGGAACGTCTCACTTTCCCCCTATCACGGCTTCGATAGCGGCGAGGAGCTCGGCCGGTTCATCGGTCCCAATGCGACGCTTACGCCCGTTCCTCAGCGCGATTTCCACCGCGTCGAGCCCAGAAACGTTGTAGAGCCACCCGTGCGGTGTGATCCGGATGCCCCACCCATACCACCAGCGGTTGCGGACGATGGCAGCCCCGACAACGTCGGCAACCAGGAACCGTTTCCGAATGAGCCCGACTCCGAACACCAGCTTGATCTGATCCCGAGACACGATCACGGTCAGGGAATGGAACAGCGACAGCGAGAGCAGCAGGATCAGGGCGACCAGCGAGGGAACGATGGCGAACGATGGGGTGACGAACGCCATGACGAGGGCAATCACCGCAGCAGCAGCAGCCATGCTCCCAAGCATGCCTCTCATGAGCACCCCAACCTGCGTGTGTTCATACTGACTCATCGTACTTGATCCTCCAAACATCTGAGCTACTAGTGGTGAATGCCACTGGGGCCATCCTTACGGCAACACGATCACGGTCCGGCCCGAGTGGCGGCCCGAGAGCATGGCGGCCACCTGTTCGGGCACGTGTCCCAGGCTGCAGGTGTGCACCATCGCCTCCAGTCCGGCCGGCTTCCACGCCTCAGCCAGCTTCGTCAGCACATCACGCTTGCACGCGGGCGAGGCGCTCTGCTGGTCGATTCCCTGAAGGCGGATTCCCCGCAGAATGAACGGGAAGATACTGGTTTCAAGCCTTACCGAAGCGATCATCCCACAGGTAGTGACCACGCCGGCGGCCCGCGTCGCCCGGAGGGCTGAGTCCAAATAGGCCCCGGCTACGGTGTCAATGACTCCCGACCACCTGGCCTTCAGCATAGAGCGATCAGAGGCGGCGAGTACATCCTCCCGGCCAATGACTTCACTCGCCCCAAGTTCCTTGAGTAGTGGGAAGCGGTCCGTCTTTCCACTCGCGGCCACGACCTCATAGCCAAGCTCGGCCAGAATCATCACAGCCAGTGTCCCTACCCCGCCGGTGGCACCAGTCACCAGGACGGGACCGGACTCGGGCACGACGCCACCATCCTGCAACGCCATGACACTGGAAGCGGCGGTCATCCCAGCAGTCCCGAACGCCATAGCATCGCGGGCTGAAAGTCCTGTCGGCAAAGCAATCACCCAGTCTGCCGGTACACGGATCAACTGTCCCCATCCCCCCGGTGTGTTCATTCCCAAGTCATATCCCATAACAGCAACGGAGTCACCGGGCTGGAATGCGTCACTCACGCTGCTCACTACCTCCCCTGCCGCATCGATGCCCGGCGTGTGTGGGTAATCACGAGTCACGCCTCTGTTCCCTGTGGCCGAAAGCGCATCCTTGTAGTTGATTGAGGAATGCGACACGCGGATCAAGACATCACCGGCGGGCAGATCCTCAAGTCGGCGGTCCTCGATGGCCATGGAAAACTCAGCCCCACTCGCGCGCACAACCAGGGCATGGAATGTCTCTGCTATCATGGTTGGTCTTTCCACCTCGGGACGCGAAAGCGCATCACGTGATGCCCGTTACTGTCAAACCAGGCCACAGCCAGCCGAAGCGGATGCTCTTTTCCGGAATTCAAGACTGGTGTAGCCACCACGCACATCTGCGTTAAGATACGACCGCATCGACCGGGAACCGAATTGGCAGCCGTGGAGAAACACCGATGAGACAGACGACGCTGAGATCCCTGCTGGCAGCTATCCTTGCCTGCGCAGCCGGGGCGACACACGCCGACGTGCGCATGGCCGCGATCTTCAAACCGCACATGGTGCTGCAGCGAGACCTGCCTATCCCGATCTGGGGTTGGGCCGAACCGGGGGAGGCCGTGACAGTGACTGTGGCGGAGCAAACAAAGGGCGCAATGGCGGGGAAGAACGGCGCGTGGCGCGTAGCCCTGGCCCCGATGCCGGCCGGAGGCCCGCATACGTTGACCGCCAAAGGCAACAATGCCGTGACCTGCGACGATGTCCTGATCGGCGATGTCTGGCTCTGTTCGGGGCAGTCCAACATGGCCATGAACGTGAGAGGGTCCAACAATGCAGCGGAAGAGGCCAAGGCGGCCGCCTACCCGCAGATCCGGATGGCAACGCTGCCACGACAAGCGGCACAGACGCCGCAGAAAGACTGCGCGTTAAGAGCCTGGAACGTCTGCTCGCCGGAAACCGTCCCCGGTTTCTCGGCAACCGCCTACTTTTTCGGCCGCCATCTCCACAAGCGGCTGAACGTCCCAATCGGCCTCATCAACGCGTCGTGGGGAGGAACATGTGTCGAAGCCTGGACCCCAGTGGAAGCGCTTGAGGCCATCCCCTCCGGACGAGAGCTGATCGAGCAGTACCGTAGAAAGGCAGAAGCCTACGACGCGGACGCGGCGGAAGCTGCCTACAAACGCCGCCTTGAGGGCTGGGAGAAGAGGCGCAAAGCAGCAAAAGAAGCCGGCAAGCGCCCGCCACGCAAGCCACGCCCGCCTGTGCCTCCAGACAAGGACCAGAACGGCCCGGCCCGCCTCTACAACGCCATGATTGCCCCCCTGGTCCCATACGCAATCCGGGGAGCCATCTGGTACCAGGGCGAGCGCAACTCCAATGGCATCAAGGATGCCTACGACTACCGTTTTGAGCTCCCGGCGAAAATCACCAGTTGGCGCAAGATCTGGGGCCAGGGCGACTTCCCATACCTCTTCGTCCAACTGCCCAACTACGGTGGCAAGGATCCGGATGCACTGGCCCTGAACCGCGAGTCCATGCTTGTGACCATGCAGACGACACCCAACACAGCGATGGCGATCACCATTGACGTGGGAGACACCAAGGACATCCATCCCAAGAACAAGCAGGCCGTCGGAGAGCGCCTGGGCATTGCAGCGAGACACATCGCTTACGGAGAGGAAATCTGTCCCGTCGGTCCCATCTTCGTCTCGAAGAAGCCCCGGGGAAACAGCATGGTGTTGGCGTTCGACCACGTTGCCCACGGACTGGAAGCACGCGACGGTGACGTCCGCGAGTTCACGATCGCCGGGGAAGACCGCGTATTCGTTCCGGCGACGGCCACCATTGCCACAACCAACACGATCACGGTCAGCAACCCCAAGGTCGCCAAACCGGTTGCCGTCCGCTACGCCTGGACAAACGACCCGAAGTGCAACCTCTACAACGACAACGGGCTCCCGGCATCCCCGTTCCGCACGGACAACTGGGAGATCCCCGGACAGGAGGGAAACTAACCATGCCTGCTGCCAAGAGTGCCGACATCGCAGACGCCGCTGAAGTCGCGAACGCCGCCCGAACAGACGACACGGCCGGTCTCGGCAACAGGCCGGAACGACTTGAGTGGCTTCAGGACGCCGGGTTCGGCGTGTTTGTCCACTGGAGTATGGACAGTCAGCTCGGTTGCGTCATCAGTCACACGCTCGTTGGGGCCTCGGAGGACTACCAGCGCCGATTCTACGAGGAACTTCCACAGACCTTCAACCCAATGCGCTGGGCCCCGGACGAAATGGCCGCGTTGGTCAAACTGGCCGGTGCCCGGTACATGGTGTTCACCACCAAACACCACTCCGGGTTCTGCATGTGGGACACGGCCACCACCGACTTCAACATCATGAACACGCCGTTCGGCCGCGATATTGTAGCTGAATACGTCCAAGCCATGCGAGCAGCGGGGCTGGGGGTCGGCTTCTATTACTCGCCGGAGGATTGGTGGTACCAACGCTCAGTGGGATTGCCTATTCGGCGCCTGGCGCTGGATGAGGATGGGAAGGGCGTCCCGTACTGCTCGACCCTGTCGGGTGAGGTCCTGCGTGGTTACCAAGACCACGTGCGAGCTCAATGCACAGAACTGATGACCAAGTTCGGCCCGATCGACCTCATCTTCTTTGATGGCGGCCTGAACGAACCCGCCAAGGAAACCTGCTGGCAGCTACAGCCGAACATCCTGGTCACTCGCGGCGCCATCCCAACGCCCGAACAAACCGTCCCGGGAGTGCCCTTCCCGGGGGCCTGGGAGTCATGCCTCACAATGGGAACGCAGTGGCACTACAAGCCGACCAATGAGGAGTACAAAGATGGTACGCGTCTGATCGAGATTCTCATCGAGACACGCGCCAAAGGCGGCGCCATGCTGCTCAATCTGGGTCCCAAGCCGGACGGCACGGTCCCCGAGCCGCAGGAAGGCCGCTTCCGGGAAGTCGCTCTCTGGCACTTTGCCAACGGTGAAGCCATCCACGACACGCGTCCGTGGATCGTCACCAATGAAGGCCCCATCTGGTTCACCAGGCGCCGCGATGAGGACACCGTCTATGCATTCATCACAGGCGAGTCGGAGTGGCCCCGCGGCCAACGCCGAGGGTTCACTTTGGGATCAGTGTCGGCAACTGAAGAGACAGAGGTGAGTGTGCTCGGGCATGGCGGGGTGATCTGCGAATACATGCCCACCAAGGACCCAACGCCCTGCTGGTCCGAAGATGAGGCCGGCCTCCAACTCTCCATCGTGCGAGCTCAACGGCTCTACAACAACAGCCGTTGGCCGAACCCGATGGTGGTAAAGCTCACCCACGTCAAATCGGCCCTCCAGCCGCCCGTAGTCCAGACACTGGACGTCACCCAGGCCCCGCAGCAGTTTGTGGGCGAGCTGACGGAGATGGGAGACTCCGAGAGCCTTCAGCTCGGCTTCGAGTTCCAACGCTACGCCGGATTCGTGGAAGAGCTCTACAGCAAGGGGTGGCAACGGACAGACCTACAGACGTGCACCGCGCCCGGGGAGTTCAGGGCCAACTTGCCCGATCTCGAGCCGGGACGCTATCAGGTCCGAGCCGTCGTCGTCCACCCGCGCCTGACCCGCCACGGAGACCATGTACGCTTCTCGGCCTAATTGCGCGGCACGGGGAGCTTCGTGCGTGAGAGGACACGGGCACCGATCCCCGGCTTGAGACAACGGCTATCCGGCCGAAGGCTGAAATCGCCCTTCCGAGCATTGTTGAAGGTCGGCCTCGTCCAGAGAGAGTGTGCATCCATCCCCGTCGCGTCACGGTAGGCATCGAAGCTCGCGAACGGCGTTCCTACGTGGGTTTCCCTGGAGCTTGCTTCAGGAGACGTCTCCTTGTCCCGCAGGCTATCCCACTCGGCCACGCCACCGCCCTCGCCAATCCACAGGGCATTGTGATCCGAGTCCAGTTGGGCGATCCCGACGCGGTTCACCTTGAGCAAGATTCCTCCGGGGCCGCCTGCCAGGATGTTCTTCCGCACCAGACAGTGCAGCGGGTCCGCGTCCCACCGCCCGCCGATCCAGATCTCCCCTCGTGCGTTCTGGTAGCAGGTGTTGTTGACGATCTCCTGTCGAGGGGTTCTGCCGTCAATTTTGAAACATGGCCCGACCTCGATGGCGAAGCCGCCGGGCTTCCTGTGCATCCGACCGCCCCAGTGGTCCCCATAGGGCTCTTCGTGCCCGTTGTCGTAGATGACGTTGTTGCGGATGACGTACTCGCCTTCGTAGACGACAATGCCGCCCCCCCCGTTGGCGAAGATCACGTTACCCTCGATGAGCGCCTTGTTGTTGCGGTAATGCTCGAACCGAATCTCCTTGCTGCCGTGGTGGTTGAATACCTGGATGCCGACATTGCTGCACGCGTAAATGACGTTGCCCTTGACGAGATAGTCGCGTCCGCACTTGATGTCGATGCCGTCTTCGCTGATGACGTCATGGATCGTGTTGTCGACAAATCGGTGTCCCACACCACCGGGGCTGCCGTTCTGAACGACCAGGGCATCGCCATAGACGTGGCCAACATCGTTGCCCACGATCGTGGTATGGTTCGAGTTGCGCGATATCTGCACGCCGCAATAGCCGAAAAAGGCGAGCACATTGTCCTTGATCAGAGCACGGTCAGCGCCCTTAGTCACATGTACGCCGCCGACTCCTCCGTGGCTGAGATGGTTCCCGACGATCGCGTTGTGGTCGCCTCCCCGAATCTGGATGATGTTCAGCGCCGCACCGCGCATGGTGAACCCCTCCACCCGGATGTGGCTTCCGCGGATCCAGAGACAGTGGCCGCGCCGGGCGGCTTCAACGGTTTTGGTATCGGGGTCCGCCGAGTCAGCCAGCCACACAGAGACGGTCGTCGTGCCATGGTCGAAGGAAAACTGGCCCGGTTTCTCCGGTAGCCCGGTCACCTCCTCGAGTGGGACACCATCCACGAAGACGTCGTCCGTATCGTGCCCGCCAACGCCGTTCCAGTTCCCTGCCTTGTCTCTGCATTTGAGCCACCCCTCCTCGGCCCACCACGTCAACTGCGCACGGTAGATGCTCCCGGTGTGACGAGACCAGCCCGCGATGGGATCCGTCCCTGTGAGAGTCGTAAGACCTTCTTCGCCCTTGAACGTGATGGGGCGACCAGGCTCACCGGACGCGTTCAGGCTGACTTCGTCGCGATAGACGCCTTCGTGCACGAAGACTGTGTCACCACCACGGGCAGCGACAGCCGCCCGTCCGAACGTGAGCCACGGAAGTTCGGCCGTTCCTGGATTGGCATCAGCAGCACCAGGGTGCCGCTGGGCAACATGGAACACGGCAGCATGCAGAATGGGAGCCGTGGGCGCACACAACCCCAAGACAACCGCAGCCAGGGTTACCGCGAGCGGCTTGCCGAGCCATGGAACTCCTGGACTGAGACGTGCTGTAATGCCCACGTTACGTCCTCCTCTCCCGTGTGCTGCCCAATTCTCTGCGCCTCTGCGCCTCTGCGCGAGTCATGAAGAAAGCAAGACGGCTTGCGACGTAGGCGACTCCGGCTTTGGTCGCCCTTAGAAGTCGTAGTCGATGGTCCAGGATCTTTCCTGCCCTGCCCCCACGGTGCTGTCAAGGAAAGGCTCCCAGGAGAACGTGTTGGGATTGCCCCAGATGGGCAGATAGGTGGGGATGTAGCTGCAGGTCGCGGCCACCAAGCCGAGCTTCGGGTGCTTCTGGACCACGACCAGCGGGTTGTTTCCGGGCAGGTCCATTGCCTGATAGTGCCCTTCTGTCCATGGCCACCCGAGCCGCCGTATGAACCCGCTTTCGGCCACATCGTAAGCCGTGCTCTCCGGGAAACTGACCGGGCTATTGAAACGGCACAGTTCGTCGCCGTCCGGGTGTGGGAAGAAGGGGTGCGGGAACCAGCGGAATGCCAGCGTCCGTGCCCCATTGTTCCTGAGGGATGTAGCCGACCGCACCGTGCGTCCCTGCAGACTAACACTCCGTTCCAGCTCAAGGCTGGCATGACCGATGCCCTGTCTTGTCCGCATGGTAATGCAGTCCGAGGACGCCGTCACGTCCCAACGACAGAACTCCAGAACGCGATCGGCCTGCAGATCACAGAGCCCTACCCCGATGATCAACGCGGGTCCCTCCACAGACTCTGATGCACGCACCGGACCGAGCCTGAACGCATCCGGGATCCCCTGCCCATCGTAGGTGTTGAAACTCTCAGGAAACGTCGGCCCGGTCAGCAGGTCCCCGTGGTCGACGTCACTGATCTGGAAGATGTATCCCCCGGTGCAGTAGCGCGTGCCGAAGCGCTCCTGGTCAGCCACCGGATCCAGGATGTCGACATCAAGAGAGCCGTTCGAGAGTGTATACATGGTCCGTATCCCTACCATCTCAGGTCAGACTACAAACGAGCAACGATCGCGTCTCCCATTTCGGCGGTAGATGCAGCGGCTGCACCTTCGGGGGCGACGTCGCCAGTGAAGATACCGTCGTCCAAAGTCCGAGCAACTGCCTCGTTGATCGCTTCTGCCGCATCGGGCAGATCCAGGGAGTAACGCAGCATCATGCTCGCGGACAAGATCTGAGCAATGGGGTTGGCAATGCCCTGCCCTGCAATATCCGGTGCCGAACCACCGGCCGGCTCATAAAGGCCGAATTTGTCTTCATTGATGCTCGCGGAAGGCAACATCCCCAAGGAGCCAGTCAACATGGCACACTCATCCGAGATGATATCACCAAACATGTTGTCGCAAAGCAATACATCGAACTGCTGCGGATTCCGCACCACCTGCATCGTCGCATTGTCGATGTACATGTGATTGAGTTCGACGTCGGGGTATTCAGCGGCCACTTCGCATACCACCTCGCGCCAGAAGACCATCGTCGTCAGAACGTTCGCCTTGTCGATGCTGGTCACTCTCCTGTGGCGGACCCGGGCCGCCTCAAAAGCCATATGCGCGATTCGCCGGATCTCGTGCCGGTTGTAAATCAGCGTGTCAAACGCGTGCTCCTCATCCCCCACGCCCTTGCGCCCTTTCGGTTCCCCGAAATAGATGCCGGCCGTCAATTCCCGGACACAGAGAATATCGAACCCGTTCCCCACGACTGACGGGGCAAGAGGACTGGCTGATTTGAGCGACGGGAACAGGCGGGCGGGACGGTAGTTACAGAACAGGTCGAACGTCTTCCGCAAGGGCAGCAACGCTGCTCGCTCAGGTTGCTCCTCAGGCGGCAGATGCTCCCACTTTGGGCCTCCCACCGAGCCGAACAGGATCGCCTCCGATGCCCGACACGTTTCGAGCGTGGACGGTGGCAGCGCCTGGCCTTGGTTATCAATGGCTGCTCCTCCGACATCAGCCCAGGAATAGTCAAGCGTGAAGCCGAATTTCCGGCCCGTGGCATCGAGAACCTTGATGGCCTCCGCCATCACTTCAGAACCAATTCCGTCACCGGGAAGAACAGCAATCGTATGCATAATCAACCTTGCCTGTTCGAACGTTGCAGGGCTCAGAATCAAACACGTAATATACCGCCTTCTCCCGATCCCATCCTTTCACCGGGGACAGATGCGATTACCTTTGTCGGTTGGAGAGCGGCAGTCTCCTGCCGTCCGCCTCTCGGGCCTCACGCTCGTAGAATTGCTGAAGGCCCGAGTTTCCCGAGGGCACCGGTTGGTAATAACCGGCCTCCAAGAACACGCGGTGAACCGACCACAGCCCAGGAGAACGATATGAGCGCTCAGGACGCAATCGCGAACAAACTGGACCAAGACCGACAGGAGCGTCTCAAATGGTGGCATGACGCGAAGTTCGGCATGTTCATCCACTGGGGATGCTACAGCGTCCTTGGCAGAGGGGAACAGGTGATCGTCCGAGACCTGATGCCCTTGTCCGAGTATCAGGGGGTTGCGGACGCCTTCTGCCCGGCTCCCGACTGGGCAGACCAGGTGGCCGACCAGGCAGTCCGAGCGGGCGCGCGCTACGTCGTCCTGACAACCCGACATCACGACGGGTACTGCCTGTTCGACACGGCAACCGATCCATTCAATGCCGCCAAGACAGGCCCGGGACGTGACCTGATCGCCGAGTATGTCGAGGCGTTGAGGAAGCGGAACCTGCGGGTGGGGTTCTACTACTCTGTCGTCAACTGGCGCTGGCCAGGATTCTGGGCCCCAACTGAGCACGCTGACGACCACCCGAGAATGGTCGACCAGATCCATGGGCAGGTCCGCGAACTGCTCAGCAACTACGGCAAAATCGACATCCTCTGGTACGACGTGTCAGCCGTGCCCGGAGCCCGAACACCCGGGGCCTTCGGCTATCAGGACCAACGCGTAGAAGCCTCGGCAGCAGAATTCTATCGTTCGGCCGAACTCAACGCTATGGCTCGGGAACTGCAGCCACACATCCTGATCAATAACCGTAGCGGGCTGCCCGAAGACTTCGGGACACCTGAGCAGCGTATCGCCCCCGAAAAGGGTGGTCGTGCCTGGGAAGCGTGCATGACCATCAACTACGCCCCCAACTGGGCCAACGTCCGCTACTCGATGGCCGACAAGACGGCCGGCCAGATCCTCTACAATTTCATGGATGCTGTTCGTCTTGGAGGAAATTTCCTCTTCAACATCGGCCCGGATGAGAGGGGGTATGTGGCAGATCGCGACCGGGAAGCACTTGACCGAATCGGCCAGTGGCTCGGAAGAAATGGCGAAGCTGTATTCGGGACGCACCCGGAGGATATCTACCCGGTCCCCAACCAGGGGCCGTGCTACCACTACGGGATGTTCACCTGCCGAAAGAACGTCGCCTATCTGACCGTGTTCTACTACCCCGGGAACGACATCGTCATCTCGAAGATCGGGCCGGAGATCCTGAAGGCGGAACTCCTCGCCACGGGGCAGGCACTTCACGTCGAGCCTCTGAGTAATGCTCGTTGGCGAATCTCGGGGCTTCCGGAAGCCCCCCCCGATGACTTGGCGCCGGTCATAAAGATCGAGTTCGCTGCCCCCCCCTATCAACTGGCCTTCTCAGATGCGAGCTGGCTGGAAGGAACGTACCAGCCCTGATGGCGAAATAATGACCTCCGGGCGTTCTGTCTTCCTGGAGGACGGGTCTGGCCTCCGTGGCCTCTTGGGCGACCCTCCAGAAAGGCGCCCCGCTCCGGCACGGCCCCCTGGAGGGCGTGTCGTCCCTTCTCTTCAGCAGGGCAGGCCCCGACCGCCGTCTCTTTGCTTCTGGCTGTGACTCACGGTCACTGGGGACATCGCCCCGCCAAACTCCCTCCGCTCCGGGCATTTCCCCTGGAGACCGGTTATCCCTAACCGGTGCCTTCCGGTCCGGCAAGAGACAACCGGTCGGGACGACGGGAGCTCCGGCACTTCTTCTCGACCGCCATGCTTTACCCAGGAGGTCACTCTTCCCTCGACCGCATCGCAGCGACATCAATCACGATCGTCGCCTCGGGTACTGGCGCGTTGCCGTCAACAAAGCTGACGACATGCTCCCCAACCCGAACACTGTCATCGCGAAGCCGGACGATATTCGGCAGAGAAGCCCCGGGACGGGCGGGTGTAACAACGGCAAAGAACCGCCATTCCCGAGAAGGCGTGCGGTTGCTGACCCACAGGCTGTGGCCGCACAATAGGCCCCCTTTGCGATGCTTGCGATAGTCCTCCCCGGTGCCCGGGTTGACGAAAGCATCAAGGCCACGCCGATCATCGAGGCGAAGCTCCCCGGGCCGGGATATGTGCTGGAGCCGCGCTTTCACGGTGCCAACCGCATAGTCGCACCGGAACAGCTCCGACTCAAAGGCAAAGGGCTGCTGCGGCCGGATGTGGTAGAGCCAGGTGTAGGTGGCCGGTTCGGTGGATGCGACGTCATCGTAGACCAGGAAACCGGTGTCTTCGAGGAAGAGGATATGTCGGACAAAACGTTTCAGGTGAAGCAACGCCCGTTCCTCGTAGACCTTCCCCATAGGCAGCCCCCAACGACTGTAGTTTCCCGGCGAACGGGGATAGCAGTGCGTTGCATCTCCCGCTGTGTAGACATACCCGGGCCCTCTGGCGTAGCCCACAATTCGGCCATAGCTGGGGACCGACATGCCGTGCGACGGCTGGGCCTGCCCGAGGCCGTCCACGAGGATCGTGTTGTGGCTCATGGCGTGGTAAGCATAGGCATCTCTGTTCCCCGAACTCCCGCCGCCATGGTTGAGCATCTGACCATAGGCATGGAGCTGGAACGAAGCATCTGAGTTGAACGAGTGACTGTATCCCCCGCGGGGACGACACTGAAAGATGAATCCCAGCCCGTCCGCATACGTCTCTTTCAGACTTGGGGGGCCAGTGGCCGCCATGACCCAGCCAGCCGCGCTGAAAAGGGCCGACATACGGTCCTCGGGAACAGGCTTCGGCTCCGTATAGTGCAACGGCAGCATGTACTCGATCCACGGGCGCCACTTGGAGGAGCTCTGTCCTCCATACTGCTGCCAGTTCAGCAGAAAACGTCCCTCGCCGGTAAGATGGGCGAGTTTGCGGAACGTGGAAAGGTGATTTCCCGGCGAGGCGTTTCTCTGGTTCCCCCATGCATGATGATCCATGCCCACCGGGATGATGCGGCTGAGCCAATCGCCAAGTCGACTGTAGTAGGGGTTACGACCGAGCTGAGCTTGTGGCAGCGCCATGTCGTAGTACATCGTCGCATTCATCAGCCACTTGAACTTCGAGCTGCCATAGCCGGCTCCCTCGTTCCAGGCCTCGTCGAATCCGAACCCATTTGTGACCCCGATCATGTAGTTCAGAATCAACTCGAACCACTCCTGCCCTACGGCACTGTGTCCGTAGAGGGCCAGGCCGCAAGCCGCCGTGTCCATACTGCTCTCGAACTGGTGGCTGGAGCACATGCCGGAGAGTGAGCGAGCCCGAACCGGCGCAGCAGCGCCCGTTCCTTTGGTGCGGTACCGTCCGAACACGTCGAGCGCCGTCGCTCCCTTCAGGTGGATCCGCTGCCCCCACGACCCACGCTCCGTCGAATCATCACACACGATGACCATAGCCCCCGTCCCGCCCTGTCCCCCCGTGAGGTCGAACCTGGTCTCAGCCGTCGTCCCGAACCGGTACGCCTGCCAGCCGCGCGGAAGCCCCTTTCTGGCCTCATTGAACGTGCTGTTCTGGACGAGATTAGGGCCTTCAGGTCGCGGCTGTATGCGCAGTTCGTCCCAGATTACCGTGCCTTGCGCGTAGTAGTTGAACAGTTCCGCGACCACGTTCTCAGCCCCCGGCGGCACGTCCACCACCCACTGAAACTCCCGCCATTCGCTACTTCGGTCAAGCTTGAGACGCTGGTCGGGCTTGACCCAATTCTTGGCTTCCTTGTCCTTGAACGTCAGTCGCAACATGGCCCCGGCCCCGCCGGTAAAAGCTCGCCAGGAGAAACGGTTCATGATGTGATCCACCCGCCATTCGAGCGAAGCAATCATCGTCCTTCTCTCTTCCGCGCTGAGATCCGCATAGAGCCAATCAAAAAGCAGGGCCAGGAACTCGTTGCCTTGGGTTGCGTCCTCACTCCCATCCCCGCCGAGCCCCTCAGGAGAAGAGCGCCCTCTTCGGGGGTAACTTGCCCAGGTCACGGCACGCTCTTTCACGCCGGCGTACCGGTCATCCTCCGTGATCCGCCACACGAAGCAAACAGTGGCCAGATCCTCGGCAATCCGGAAGAAGGCCTGTTTCGGGACATCCTCACGGTCTGTCGCAGGGAAGTCATCCCACCAGGACTTGCGCAATACGCCGTCAGCCTGCTTGATCATGCGGTCAAGGGCTGCTCTGGATGCGGGATTGATGTCTGCCAGTCGCCTCGCCTCAGCCCAGTTCCGGTTCCCGAAGAGAATCCTGGGATGGTGGTCAGCGGGAAGGTCCGGTGTCGCGAGCTGCGAACGGTCCCATGTCACGGCATCGTCGGCAATGATGAACGAGCGTACAGGGCTCCAACGTTCACGCGTCTCACCAACGTCGTAACCGACCCGCCAATGCCACCTGTCGCCTCCCGTCAGAGCTGGAATCGTGTTGTAGAAGTTGAACGCGGTGGTCACATCAACAACGGGCGAAGCACAGTCTGGGCGGGAAGAGATCTGCAGTTGAAAGCGGTGGTGTGCATCTTGCCAGTTGCCAGGCCAGTCCGGCCAATATGGCCAACTCAGGCGAGGGGGATTGAGATGAACGATCTCCCCATCCGCAGGACGCCAATTGACGTAACGGCTGTAATGACTACGGGGGTTGTCCGGCACCTTGGAGGCACCACCGACGAAGGCACGCAACGGCGCCGTGACAGCCGTCAGTGCGAAACAGTGCAGCAAAAGGACTGTGCGCAGCATGAACAGTTCTCCAGTCAATAGGGTAGACACGTCACAGAGACCCGCCTCCGTAACGCTCAACCCTAGCCGTCCTCACTCATTCGCCAAACTCGTCGCGGGTTCAGCATTGGCATCTCTCGCCGGCATCAGCGAACACTCCCAAAAGGCCCGAACCTGGTTCACCGCGATCAGGATGGTGTTCGATCCGCGCTTGAACGGCAGCGTGCACCGCGTGTAGTACCGTTCACCCGGCCCGATCACACGGTGGGCCGCGGCAAACGCCCCATTTACCCAGACCGTACTTTGGTCGTCACTGCGAAGCTCGACAGGAAACGACTCGTCCTGCGGCCAGTCAAACTCGGCCCGCACATAGGCCCAACATGCCCCGCGCCCCTCCCCCAACACTCTCCGGAAGTCAATCCGACCGGCTCCCGTCAGCAACTCGGGCTCGTCGATCGGGACCCATCTCAACGAACGAAGCAGCCCCGCCGCCGGGGCCTGTTGGTTCACCCCCCACCATCCCTGGGGGTGAACGGCGCCAGCCGGGCGGTGCCGGAATGGTCCCGCGGCTTCCCAAGGCGGGGCGTGAACGAAGTCCTGCCGCACTGTTACCGGATCCTGGCTCTTCTCACCCGCACTGAAACGCACCTGTGAGCGCTGAAACGGACGTCCTGTACGAGCCTTCACGCCGAAGGGCACACCCGCAAGGCCCGATCTGGCGGGAAGCTCCATGGTCAAGCCCTCAGGCGCCGTCACCGCCAGCGTCTCGTCGTGCTCCGCGGACACCGTGACCGTCCGTCGATGCCCTGCCGCGTTACGAATCCAGAGGACCACCCTCGTCTCGGACTCGGCAAGTACCATCGGAGCCTGGGCGACCGGATACAGAAACAGAGGAGGCGGTGTCTCGGCGCGAGGAACGAGCGCATTCGTCTCGAGGATACCACGCGGTCGAAAATGCCGATCGCGCGTGAGGCAGAACTGGTCAATCCGGATGCCGTCTTCGCGGTTGGATATCGTGAAGGGGGCCGTCCCGGCGGCCAGCCTCACCGCCTCCTCAGCGCGAACCCAGTGCCAGCGGTGGTAGATCTTGTCCGTCAGGATAGTGCTGCTGTCCGGGGCCTCGCCAACCCAGAACGAGTTACTGCACTCCCAAAGCCAGTAAGCGCGCGCCCAGACCCAGTAGTTCCCGGCCTCCGGCACGTGGAACCGGTAGACCGCCTGCCCGCCGTCCGCATCGAAGTCCACTCCCGGATTCTTACGCTGCAACTGCCCAGCCTGGTTCTCGTCAAAGTCCGTCCCAACCCCTTCCCGAACCTGCAGACCCAGTTCACCGCCCATCGCCGGCCCTCGGGCGAACTCGAAGACACCTTTCAGCCGAACCGCACTCTCCGCCTCGAACACAAGCGGAACGTCAGCGCGCAGCGAAGCCGCGAGGGCCAACATGCAGATGGCGATGGCGAAACGAATGACCATGTGCCAACCATAGCCCCGCGAAAGCGGCCTGCACGGACACAAAGGCCGGGAAGTCACTTCAGCCCTGCGAGACCGCATGGAAGATGCGCGAGCGTGGAGCATTGGGCTACATTGTCCCCGTGTGTGCGGACAACAGCAAGGGAACACGTGCGCCCCCCCCCCCGACCGAGCTTTGGGTGCACCGAATGGTTGGAGCGAAGACAATGCGAACATGGCTATACAGGATGCTTGCCGCCTGTGGTGGACTGCTCTGCTTCGGGCTTCCCGCGCTAGGGGAAGTTAGTGTCACCAAATCAGGGCCAACCCGTTGCGTGCTTGAGAACCAGTTCCTTCAGGTAACAGTCGATGCGGCCGCGGGTGGGCGGGTGGTGTCCTGTGTGCACAAGCGCACCGGCGGGCCGTTGACCTACACGGCCTCTGCGACCCAAGCGCCGGGCGGTAGCGGGCTCGCGCTTGATCGGTTCTGGGGAGACCGTCAGCTGCGCGGCTTCGAGAAGACCCCCTACACGCTGGACGTCGCGCCCGTTGCCGGGGGCAAAGGTACCGTCACGGTCACGGGGGAACTGTCCGGATTGAGGGTCCGGAAACGCTTTTTTCTCCAGGAAAACGTGAGTAGCCTGTTCGTCGACTACGCCATCACAAATGAGGGCGACGCGGCATACACAGGGCGCTTCTGGGTGGCGAACGGCTTGTTCCCGGGTGGGAAACCTGAAGAGATCCGGATGTTCTTCCCATTTGGGGAATGGTGCTCTGATCAACGCGTCCAGGTCGGACAGCCCCAGATCTCCGTGCTGACGTATCGCCCGGGCGAGAGCCCTGCGGAAAGCAACAATTTCATCAACAAACCGGCCCGTGCCTGGGCTGCAGTGTCGGCCGGCGATGGTCTGGGTGGGGCGTTCGAGACGGACTTTGCGTTTCTCCACCGATTCTATTCGTATCACCCCCGGCCCGGCAGCGGCTCCGCAATCCCAACCCTGGAGTGGTGGACGCGGCCACTGCACCTGCCCCCGATGAAGGAAGGTCATGAACAGGCCGCAGCCCACCCCGAACTCGAAGACCCGCTTCAGGGGTACACCTTCCACACGGGCTGGCGCTTTACGCCGTTTGCGGGACTGCTCCATGTCTCAGGAGCAAGCTCCGGTGTCGTCTGCGCCTTGACCCCTGACGCCGCCGGACTCAGTGTTCAGCTCTACTCGGACCATGCCGACAGCGTGTCCATCGAGCTCAGCCGAACGCAGCTTGGCGTGCCCGGAGAGCCTGAACCGTTGGATGTCCGGAAGCTGGATCTTGCTCCCGATCGCCTGGAAGCCTATCATCTGCCAATCGCGCACAGAGCACAGGGAACTTACGTCTACAGGCTGCGCGTGGTTCGGGCGGACGGATCCCTTCTCGCCGAGTTCGAAGCGCCCTATGTCAACGGTGAGTCATCAGGTGACTATTCGTTGCCTCCCCTCGGACCGAAGGACACGCGCTTCGATCCGGCTCTGGATGTCGCGCCTTTGGGCGCGGCATTCGAGGACACCTGCATCCCCTGGGCAACCCCGCTGGCCCGGAAGCTCCGCCTGCTGTATTTGAACCCAATCCGTGCCCACCTGGAGGCGGGTGAACTGATGCGCCGACTCGACGCCGACCTGTCCCTGGTGGAGACGGCACACCTCCACGTGTTCAAGTTCAGTCGTTCGGCCTACGCCAGCTGGGCCCCGCCGGACCCGGAAGCACTCCTGCGCGAAAAGCTCAAGAAGCCACACGACGTCATACTGATCGGGGCGTCGCATTACTGGGACGTGATCCCGGAGGAACTATCCGCCGAGATTCTCACCCAGGTCGCTGCCGGGACAGGGCTCGTCTATATCAACCCCAAACGCCCGTCGGGGCAGCTTGCCGACACTCTCAAGGGCCCTCACGCGCCATTGCCCGAGTTCCTCTTGCACGGCGTGCCGGCTGCGGGCGTTCTTGGCATGGAGCGGTTCAAGCCTCTGTCAACGATCGGGCACATATATGAACACGGGGCAGGGAGAATCGTCGTCTTGCGGTACTCCACCGTGCCGAACGGCAAAGTCTGGCGCGGCAGCCGGTCCGTGACCCCTGCGATCGACGACGACCGTGCAACGCAGTTCCCCTACTGGGAGTACTACTTCTCTCTCGTGAACAAGGCGCTGCTGTTTGCCGCCCAACGCGAGCCATCTCTCGAGATCCATTCCGCCACGCTGACACCGGAGGGGGACCTCGCGCTCCGAGTGACAAACCATGGAGATGCCGGCCCAGCGACCGTGTCAATCCAGACGCTCGGGCCGGAGGGAGGCCCCGAAGCCGCAGTTCAGCACAAGGTAGATGTCGCACCGGGTGAGCAAGAGCTGGTCATGCAACTGGACCTCCACCCCACAGGCAATGGACACCGTTTCGTTAACGGCCGAATTCTCCGCGAGGGGGCCGTGGAGGACTGGTTCTGCTGCACGCACGAGACGAGCCACGAGATCGCGTTGTCTGTTCCTGTTCTTGACAAGACACGGCAGGAGGCTGGCCAGACCGTGCAGGGCACGGTCCACGTCGAGGTCAACGGGCAGCCGCCAATCCCCGGAGAACTCGTGCTGGGTGTATGGGATATGCACGGACGACTCCTCGGCCGGCAACAGACCCCAGCGCCAACTGCGTCCACGGATGTCTCATTCAGCGTGCCGTTGGATACGCCGACGACCTCGACGCTGTGCGAACTCCGCGCCGAGCTTCTCAGGGATAGCCGAGTGATCGACAGGCAACGAGCGACCTTCGCGGTCGAACGCTCACTGGGGAACGACATCACGTTCACCGTGTGGGGCCTGTCCGAAGCAAATCACTGGACGAAACGGCCCGTCGCCAGACGCATGCGCGAAATCGGGTTCGACGTGGACACCGGACTGCACATCTCGGCCACGAAAAAGGCTGAATATCTCGCCGCCGCGCGCAATGCTATGGCGGCAGGGCTCGAGGCCAGCCCAATGGGCATCTTCCGCCTGGCAACCTGGGCCGGGGACCTGAAATCGCCCATCCGAAAGCCCTGCCTGACTAACCCCGAATTCCAGGCTGAACTGGTCGACGCCGTCAAACGGCATGTGGAATGGGCGTCCAAGCTCTGCCCCCCCTACTACTTCGTCGCGGACGAGAACTCGCTGGGACACTATTCGAGCTCCCACGACTTCTGTCAGTCACCGACCTGCCTGGCCGCCTTCCGGGAAGCCATGCGGAAGCGCTACGCGAATCTGGAGAGTCTTAACCAAGCCTGGAAGCGTGACTACGCGACGTGGAACGACGTCGCGCCGGATACGTTCGACACCGCGAAGGCGCGCGACTGCTTTGTGTCCTGGATCGAACACCGGCGCTTCATGTTCACCGTGTTCACTGACGCGATGGCCCTTGAAAAACGATGTGTCTCAGACGTGGACGAGACCGGGCGCCTGGCCGTGTCCGGGATGGGGATGCCAAGCGTTCACAACGGGTTCGATTGGTACGGAATGTCCCAGCACCTGGACCACATTGTGGCCTACCTGCGACCTTTCCTGGCTGATGCGATGAGGTCGTTCGCCCGTCCGGGGATGACGCTCAGCGCCTGGAACGGCTACGGCGCCTCCTATGCGGGCCTCCGCCAACGAGTATGGCACCAGGTGCTCAACGGGTTCAGCCATCCCTCGTACTGGTACCACCGTTACATGATCCGCCACGGAGATGCCACATTGAGTCCCGCCGGCCTGGAGTTCCAGTCCATCATCCGCGAAGTGAAAAGTAGCGGCCTCGGAGCCCTGATCAAGGGCGCCAAATGGCATCCTTCTCCAGTCGGGATTCACTACTCGACGGCATCTCTTATCGCCGCGCACGCAACGGGCACGAAGACCCCGGTGGGGGATACCGTATTCGAGGCAAATCTGAATGGCTGGGCTCAGCTCCTGCGGGATCTGGGCGTACAGCCACCACGCGCGTTTTCGACCGAACAGATTCTGGCCGGCGAGCTCGACGCTACGGCGGTGAGGATCTTCGTTCTACCCCTGTCACAGGCGCTGACGGACGGTGAAGTGGGCGCCCTGGTGCGGTTTGTCGACGAAGGGGGAATCCTCGTTGCCGACGGCAGACCCGGGACGATGCACGAGTCGGGAGTTTTCAGGGAGCGTAACCCTCTGTGCGACCTGTTCGGTGTCACCTTCTCTGACGGCCCCTTTGAGCGCCCTGGCTCAACCATCGCCATGAATGCACCAGGGGAGGAGTGGTCCTGCCCATTGGCGCCCCTGGAAGCAGGCCTGCGGGTAGCTACCGACACGGTTCTCGGCTCATCTCCAGGTGTCCCGGCAACCAAGCAAGTGGTGTTCGGAGGGCTCGCCATCAGATCCAAACCAGGTTCAGTTTCCGTCCCCTCGTTCATCGTCAAACGCCATGGTAGGGGAGCCGCCGTGTACCTAAACGCGTTGGTGGACGAGTATGGCGACATGCGCCTGCGAGGCGACGACGTGCGCCCGGTCGTTCGCGCCGTGAAGTCAGCGCTGACAGCCGCGGGGTTCGTCCCGGACTGGGATGCATCATTGCCCCCGGGTACAGAGTTCATCCGCTACGACTCCGGGGCCAACAACTATGTGGGGCTGTGCCGAATTCCGGGGACCTCGAAGGAACATGGTCAATTCCATATCGCCCTGCCCCGCGAGAGACATATCGTTGACCTGACCGGCGACCACACGACCTCATCGAGCGCCGTGCTTGCCGGTCGCCTTGCCCCGGGCGAGACACGCCTGTTTGCCCTGCTTCCTGCCGCCCCCGGGCCACTCAACGTGAAGGTCAGTCGACAGCCTCAGGGGCTCAAGGTTGAGGTACGGTTGAGTAACCCCTCGGGGACCCCACGTGCCGGAGCAGTCTCCATCCGTATCCTCACCCCCGAAGGACAGGAGCATCCCGCTTACACAGCCAACCTGTCCATTCCCGAAGGCCATGCGCGGGTACCGATCGCCTTGGGACTGAACGAACGCACCGGGACATGGCAGGTCGTAGTCCGAGACGTGGTAACCGGCAAGGAGGCGACACGTGAAATCGCACTGGGAAAACGTCTGTGACCACCCGCAATCTGCGCCCGGTTCCCGTTGGAGAGCGGCGGTCCCCCGCCGTGTCTTCACGCACGCCGCACGGTCGGGGACGACCGCTCTCCACAAGACAACCAAGTTACGCCCTCTGATGTGTCTGCCGGACCTTCGGTGGACGCAGCCGCTCGTTAGCAGATGCTGGAACACACGATTGGTGTCGAACGGCATGGGTGCAGTCAGAGTTCCGGCTTCAGCCGGAAGCCGGGGAGAGGCTTCAGCCTCGTGCACAGTACCAACCCGACATGGGCGTTGCCGGGTGGAGGACACTGCATCAGTCGACACGCTGCTCACCCGGCTGAAGCTCGGGCGAAGGCTTCCGGCTGAAGCCGGGACTCCGACCGCCGGTCCACCTCGCCCACGGGGCCTCGGTCTGCTCCCAACTCTCGCTGCCAAGGCCACCTTCCTCGCCCTCTTCCTGGCTTTGGGGGCACGGGCTCAGGTAACCGCGAACGTCTGGACCTTCCGTGGAGCCAACACCGACGACCGACGTGCGTACTTCGCACAACCCGTTCGTTTCTGGGGGTCCGGGAAGTACCCCGATGATCCCGCCACACTTTCACGACTCGTTGTGTTGAGCAGCGGGAGAACGGCCTACGGGCTTTGGGTGCAGGGGAAGACGGACGCGAAAACAGGCGCCTGGCACGCAGCCATGGGAATGTGCCTCCCGAGCAAAGCCAACTGGTATAGCAATGGCTTCCTGGACGTCCTCATCGACGGCAAGAACCTGACCGGATGCCCAACCGAGTTTCTCGGCGCTCAGGGCGGCAAAGAGGGGACAGCTCAGGTGCGCTGGAAACACCCCGCCGGAAACATTCAGGCTGAGCTCCAACTGTTGCCCGGGGACGACAAACTACTCATGCGCGTCTCGGTCTCACCCAACGGCGAAGCATGCCCCTACACGGTCGCCTTGCGTTGCTACCCGGGATCGATTCGCGGCGGATTCAAGCCTGACCGCCTCCGCCGCAAACGTGAGGCCCTGACCGCCAAACGCGTCCTCGTTCGTCCCGAATGGGAGGACAACAATGGCTACATCAAGACCGATTTGGCCAAAGACGAACCATGGGTGCTGTTCTACGATCAGTTCTTCGATGTCGGCGACAACCGCGGCGAAGGACCATGTGCGGTCTGCTATCACCCGGGAGAAGTGACAAAGTCCTCAGCTGTGGTCGAAAACTATGGCTGTTTCGCCCGCTTTGAGTATCCCGCGGGTCGGCGGGACGCGCACATCGTCCTGTGGGACCTGCGCGACATGAGCAACGCCGCGGCACGCGACTACATGCATGCGCTGGAAGTGACCGCCTTGCGCCTTACCGAAGAGAGCAATACCTTACCATAGGGACAACAGAAAGAAGGGAAAGGAAGCGGCCATGATCGCCACCTTGACATCGAAAGGGCAAGTCACGCTTCCCAAGTCAGTTCGGGACAAGCTTGAGCTCCAAGCGGGTGACAGACTCGACTTTGTGGTTACAGACGACGGCCTGCTGGAAGTCGTGCCGCTCAAGCAACCCGCCTCCAAACTGCGTGGCATCCTGCCCAAACCCTCGAAATCGGTAACGATCGAGGAAATGAACATGGCAATTGAGAAGGGCGCCCGGAAGTGATCGGCCTCGATACAAATGTCCTTGTTCGGCAAATCGTTCAGGACGATGAGGACCAAGCGGCGCTGGCCGGAGAGTTGATCGAGGACCGATGCACTGCCGCCAGCCCAGGTCACATCCCCCTGATCGTCCTCTGTGAGTTGGTGTGGGTCCTGAACTCAGCCTACAGGTACTCGCGCAGCCAGATCACATTGGCCCTGAGGCAGGTCCTGGTTACGGATTGCTTTGATGTGGAACAGCACGCCTTGGCGTGGGGCGCCCTCGCCGATTACGCTGGACGCAACGTAGACTATGCAGATTGTGTGATCGCCCGCCTGAACCGCGACAGCGGCAGTCATACGACCTTCACCTTCGACAAGAAAGCAGCCCGTCTGGAGAGATTCACGCTGCTGAATAACCGCAGTCTGTAAAGGGGGACCCGTGGCCCCCGCGGCAAACGCTGTCCGGCCGGCGCCATCACCGCCGACGGTCACGATTCCATGCGCTGTCGTCAGCAGGCCTACGTCACCAATCGGGAACGGAACATGCTCAACAACGGTTCTCCCCAACTCCCAGCCTTAGACGCCGTGCCCACCCTCCCCAGCCGTGCGGAGTTCGCGGGAAAGATCGCTTTGGTTACCGGTGGAACCGCCGGTCTGGGACGGCACCTCGTGCAGACAATGGTGGGGCTTGGATCAGAGGTCGTTTTCTGCGGGGTCGAGGCGGAAATGGGCGGACAACTCGCGACCGACCTGGGGCCGTTGGCCCATTTCGTGGTTTGCGACCTGGCGGATGCGGATGCCTGTCGGGGGCTGGTTGAGACCGCCGGTGCTCTCCACGGCAAGCTTGACTATCTGGTCAACAACGCGGGAATCGACCCGGAAGCCCCGTTCGCTGACATCTCGCTCGATACTCTCGACCGCATCCTTGCCATCGACATCCGCGCCTACTTCGCCGTGACTCAGGCAGCGATACCGTACCTTGAGAACGGCGTGGGGAAAGCGATCGTCAACATCGGTACGACCAACTGCATGCACGGCTGGGAAGGGGCGACCGCGTACAACGCGGCCAAGGGGGGCATCATCGGATTCAGCCGTTCCCTGGCTCGGGAAGCGGGGCCCAGCGGAATCCGGGTGAACGTCGTGTCGCCGGGCTGGATCATGACTGAGCGTCAGCTGGCCGACAAAGTGAGTCCCGCCGCCATGGCAGATTTGGTAGAGAAGCAGAGCCTCAAGACTCTCCTCACTGAACAGCACATCACCCCAGCCACCCTCTTCCTCCTCTCCCAGGCCGCAGCCGGGATCTCCGGGCAGAACATCGTGGTCGACGGCGGATTCTATCTGCAATAACCGCGCTCGTCAGTTCGCTGCTAGGGCAGCACCTCGAACGTGGCCGGGCCCCCATCATCACCTTCCATGAACGACTCGAACAGGGCCAACTGGTCGTGTGGGTCAGGTGACTCATGGCCGAGCGCCAGGCGTACGCGGGTCCGCCACCCCTCCCCCGGGTGCAGGTCCCGGGCGAAAAGGGACAGGTACTGGGCGTGGTGTTGGGCCACGCCATCAGCCGAGTCATCATCCGCCCAGTAGGTCACCCCCACAGAGGACACATCCTGCGGTCTGCCCATCAGGGCTACAAGCATGCTGTCGTTCGCAGCCAGGGCCATCGGGCAGGCGTAAGGACGCCCACACGCGACCCGCCAATAGTGACGCCCGCGCTGCCCGCGGCCGTCCGTCATGACGTTGGCCGCCCTCTCGTCCCTGGGAAAGAAGGTGTACATGCCACGGAAAACAGGGCTGTCCGTAACCGCGATTCTCTCACAGTCATCAGTGCTGCCGAACAGCTCTCTCTTCACAAAGAGGCCCCCTCTCAGTTCGGGGGCCACATAGTTGCTGAACAACAACTCATAGTCTGCGTAACTGCCATGCCCCTCAACCTCGATATCCGCGTCAATGGCACCCGATTCCATGATCTTGATCCGCATGCTGACTCGTGCCCGGTGTCTGACCGTGGGATCCCAGACCAACTCGACGCCGTCGTCCCTCCGCGTCACGTGTGCCGTCGTGTTCCGCAGTTCCGTCAGCCAGCCGTTCCTGGCATAGGCCCGAAACAACGTGAACGCCCCCGCATGCCGCATGGCGCCGGTGTCGGGGCTCAGCAGCGCACCGGTGATTCGGTCACGCAGCTGTCTGACACAGTGGCACGGACGGGAGTCAGGGTTGGCGACCAAAACACCGGTCATCCTGTCTGTCTGGAAAGCCAACTCCGTTTCTGCTTCATTCCATTCACATTCCATGTGTGCTGCTCCCGTCAACGCTGAAATGAGACGTGTGGACCCACGACCGAGCTACAGTAGGACGCAGGAAGCACGGCAACAAGGCGAAGAACGTCTGAGAGGCAACGCCTCAGAGTTACGCCAAAGTCGAGGAAGCCGCACCATTTGTGGTGAGAACTGGCGACGACGGCGCGCCACTGCCAACACAGGATCACATTTCCGACAATCGCACCCGCGTTTCGTATGTTTACCGCCCTCATCTCCTCAAAGAGATATTTGACAGGGCCAGGGATCGTGACATTTTAGCCTCCATAGAGGGACAATTCGGCGAGGCCAACGTCTGTCAACGCAGACATGCTGTGCGCGTTGATATGCCCGGAGATGTCTCTCTTCAACCACTGCATATAGAGCTGATTGGAGAACGCCGATGGCTTCCTACCGTTGTGGACTGTGTTCGCATATCTGTGATCCGGAGCGTGAAGGAACGGCCTGGGAAGACCTCCCTGCCGATTGGCTCTGCCCAATCTGCGGCTCGGGAAAGAGTGAATTCGTGGCAGTAGATGACGCTCCCCCCGCGGCGCCCGTACCCGGAGAGCCGGAAGCTGCCCCCGCCGGGGCCTATGAGTGCGACCTCTGTTCGCACACATATGACGAGGCCCCCGAAGGCACCCGCTGGGACGACCTGCCGAACGACTGGACCTGTCCTGTCTGCGGATCAGGGAAGGATGCGTTCAAAGCGACCGCCCCGGCAGCACCTCCTGCCAAAGCAAGTCCTGCGGTCACCACGTCAAACGACATCCCCGCTGACTATCTGGCCGAATGGCGACGTTCCGCTGACGAAGTCGAAACCCATATGGCCGACATCCACGAGATGGCCATGGAGGGACACTCGATCATCGAGCCAATGCGGACGCGTCTTCCCATGTTCTCTTGGGAAGAGATCCTGATCAAAGGCGCTCAGCTGGCGAAGCTCCCCCTCAACAAGAGCCAGCCGGTCAGCACACGTACGGTCATCGGCCCGGGTGCCGAGAAGCCCTTGGTGATCGAGAGTCCGCTCATCATCACGCACATGTCCTACGGCGCCCTGTCCCCGGAAGCGAAGATCGCCCTCTCCAAGGGAAGTGCCATGGCCGAAACCGCGATGTCATCCGGCGAAGGCGGCATTCTGCCCGAATCGCTGGACAGCGCCGCCCGTTACATTTTCGAGTACGTCCCCAACAAATACAGCGTGACGGACGAGTATCTTCAGCAGGTAGACGCCATTGAGATCAAGATCGGTCAATCCGCCAAACCGGGCATGGGAGGCCATCTGCCGGGGAGCAAGGTCACCAAGGAGATCGCGAGAATCCGAGGCTTCCGGGAAGGTGTTGACATCATCAGTCCCTCACACTTCCCTGACATCCGCGGCAAGGAAGACCTCAAGACCACTGTGGACTGGCTGCGAGAGAAGAGCGGCGGGAAACCGATCGGGGTTAAATTCGCAGCCGGCGACATCGAGGGCGACATGGATGTGGCTCTGCATGGCGGCGTAGATTTCATCACGATTGACGGGCGGGCTGGTGCCACTGGTGCAGCTCCGAAGTTCGTGAAGGGATCGGCATCGGTCCCTACCATATTCGCCCTGGCCCGGGCTCGCGGTATACTCGACGAACGCGGGGCAGACGACGTCTCTCTGATCATAACCGGCGGGTTGCGCATTTCGTCAGATTTCGCCAAGGCCCTCGCCTTGGGAGCCGATGCCGTGGCCGTCGGCACGGCCGCAATGATGGCTTTGGGCTGCCAGCAGTACAGAATCTGCAACACCGGTCGCTGTCCGGTGGGCATCGCCACCCAAGACCCCGCCCTCAGAGCCCGTCTTGACGTCGAGAAGTCCGCCGCCCGAGTCGGGAATTACCTGAAGGTCTCGACCAAGGAACTCGCGGACTTCGCACGCTTGACCGGCAACGACGATGTACATGGACTGTCCGTCGCAGATCTGTGCACCACCAACTCGGAAATAGCTGGGCACACACCTGTCCAACATGTGTAGCGAGCGTTGGAGTTACCCGTTATTGGTTATTGGTCAGTCCCGAATCAACGAATCCCGAACCCCCAGCATCCCAGTGAACAAAGGAGACCCCCGACATGCCCACAGCTGACAACCTTCAAGGAGCATTTGCCGGAGAAAGCCAGGCAAACCGTAAGTACCTCGCCTTTGCCAAGAAAGCCGAGCAAGATGGATACGCGCAAGTAGCGAAGCTCTTCCGCGCTGCTGCCGAGGCCGAGACGATCCACGCACACGCTCACCTCCGGGTGTTGGGTGGTATCAAAGACACCACGGCCAACCTCGAGGAGGCCATAGAAGGCGAAGGCTTCGAGTTCAAAGAGATGTACCCCAAGTTCCTGGCCGAGGCACAGGCTGAAGGCAACAAACCGGCCGAATTCTCGATCAAGAACGCGCTGGCCGTCGAAGAAGTGCACCATGGGCTCTACAGCAAGGCGTTGGAGGCCGTTCAAGGCGGCGGCGATCTGCCTGCCACAGCGATCTACGTCTGCCCCGTCTGCGGCAACACGGTAGAGGGCTCAGCCCCGGACCAATGCCCGGTCTGCAACGTCCCCGGCGACCGCTTCTTCGAGATCGCCTGACGCTAGGGGGAGCGGCAGCGCCGACCTCTGCTGATCCCCGTGTCGTCCTGGCGTCATGGCTGGTCGTGTTCTGTCAGAACGACGTACATGCCGCATGCAAGAAGGATGAGGCCGAGCCCGACTGCCCCATACATCACCCAGGAAGCCACTCTGGCTGTTTTCACGGCCAGCGATGCGCCCGAGCCGGAGACGAACGGACTGGTCACAGTCAGAACGCAGTTCAAAGCCCAAGCCTCGCTCGCCGCGATCCTCCCGGCCATTCTGAGCGAGGCCTGGCGAATCGAGACGCCTCCGACGAAAGTAAGGCATGCTCCCGCCGCTGACAGACACACTCCAGCAATCCGCATAGCAGGTTCCTCTCGATTCAGGGCTGCACACTGAATGCCCTGACTGTTCCGTCCGATGATGCAGCTACCGCCATGGGCTTGCTTCCCCCGAAGGTGACTACTTCGATATCCTCCACCGGCCCGGTAGCCCGAGCGACTGGCCGGAGCTCCGGATCGAGCAGGAAAAGCCCGTGCTCGGTCCCTGCGAGAACGCCAGAATCCCACGCCGCCAGGCTGCGGAGTTCGCCGTCCAGATACCGACTGTGAAGCGCAAACATCGCCGCGTTGTCCGTGACAGATCCGAGCAGGACCAACGGGCGGCTGCGCCACGACTCCCCCAACCGCCACGTGCCGGGCGCCATCACCTGCGCCGCGAGAACAGTCTCCACCGGGGCTCCCAGAACGCCGCCCCATGCCTTGGCAACACGCACGGCGATCTCCGCAGTGTCCTGTCCGTGGACAACCGCCGGGGCCCTCCCCGGACCACCGCGAAGATCGACCTCGCGCGCCCCCAGGGCATGCCCCCCGAGGCAGGCCACCGCGAGCATCACTGCCGCCCTTGACGCTCGAGCTCCAGGCACTTGGCTCATGTCATCACTCCCTATACCAATCCATGATGGCCACATCTCCCGGAAGGGCAGACGCGCCAAAGAGGCCATCGCGTTCAGGCGATATAGTAGTCGTTCTTCAGCGAAAGTACCGACAAAGCAGGCTACAGAAAACACATGGACTCACCCCATTCCCTGCTCAAGCGATCTGCCACGCAGGCCGCCGCGGTCCTGTATCTCCTGGCTGGGACGCGCCCAGGCCTGGCAGCGCTCCCTGAACGAGCCATTCGGGAACGAGCCGCCATCCAAGCTCGATGGGAAGCCGGCCGGAGCCGAGTCCCGGAACGCTATGCCAAAGTCCTGGCAACCCTGACCAGGCAGGTTCCGGGGAAGCTCAAAGGACAGATAGGGAGAGGCGATGAACGGGGACGCTGGGGAAACGAGACCGAATGGCGGTTCCGGGAAACAGGTCGTGGCTGCCTTGTTCTGGCGACGGCCTCACGCCTGCCGGGAAGTCCGTTGCTCGGGGACAAGGCCTGTCGGGACGCTGTGGCCGCGGGACTCGACTTCCTGGCTCGGAACAGACTGGGGATTCTCAGAACTGGCGGATGGCGTGCGCTACTGGTGGGGAACAGCCCATGGTGTTGGCCACGTGGTCATCAGCAACGCGTCCTCGGTGGTCTATGAGGGATCCATCCCCCTGCCGCCCGCCTGGACATCCGGACTGGCGAAAGACGCGGAAGGGGAAGCGTTAGACATCGAGAACAACACTCTGACAGGAATCACAGTCGCAGCGGGCAAGAGCTTGACCTACGAGTTCCGAAAGTAGAGCAGTGCAACGCCAGCCACGGTGCTCACGGACAGACGAGTGGCACTCTTGGGAAGTAGGTCCTGTAGCGACCTGGATCGCGTGTAAGAATGGCAACTCCAAGAGCGTCGGCGTGTGCCCCGATGAAGAAGTCTGGCAGGCCGCTGGTCCGCGTTCCGCCGCGTCGACGATACACCAGATGGGCTCTCGACGCGTCAAAGAGAGCTCGGCGTGGAATCTCAGACCACTTCAAGTCCATCGCAGTGACCAGGGCGTCGACCTCTTCCGCCGACTCCGCACAGCAACACAGCTCCGCATAGACCATCGCATTGGTAAGGAACCCCCCGGAGGCCAAGCTCTCCAGGGCAGCGCGTGACCAATCAAGCCACACCGGGTCCTCGTTGACCATGTCGAGAATCACGTTGGTGTCCACCAACACAGGCATCCCAGTCTACTCCCCGCGAGTGATCTCCATCGCCTCGTCCGTGCTCATCCGTCCTTTCCAGATGCCCTGCAGGTGACCAAACCGTCCCCTTACCCCCGCCCCCGGATCCGCCGGTGCGGCATCAGCCGAGCCCCCGGCCTGGACGGCACGCGCCAGAATCTCCCGGGCCTCAGCCTCCATGGAACGCTGGTGCGTTGCTGCCTGCACGCGAAGCTTCTGCTTCACAGACTCATCCAGATTGCGAATCGTCAAGGTCGTGCTCATGCTAGCAACGTAGTCGTTGCTAGCATTGCTGTCAACCTGTTCTGCAACCGCCTGAGTTCAGGGGTGAGCGTCGACGACCGCCCGGACGCATCCGCGTCAAGCTAAAGAACGAACTCCGCCACGGAGCGCGAAGCACATCGAGGAGATCCCTCCCCGGCATTACGCGTGCACAGCGCTTGCGCCCTGCCTGTTCTGACGCCACTTTGCTGTCAATCCAACCCACGACTCACATGGCCACAAATGAGGTGATGTCCCGATGCAAGCCAGTCCTCCGCGTGTCCTCTTCGTATGCACAGGTAATGCTGGACGCAGCCAGATGGCCCAGAGGCTCTTCCGGGAGCTGGTAGGCGAAGCCGCGACCGTGCTCAGTGCGGGGGTTGATCCCTGGGAAGACCTGCACCCGGTGGCCGTCCAACTGCTCCATGAGCGCTCCCTTGACACCCGCGAACAGTACCCCAAACATGTTCGCACGATGACTGAGAGTCCTGTTGATGTTGTTGTCACGATTGGCGATCCAGCTCGTGACAACACCCCTTGCCTCGCCGGCAACCCAAGACGAGTGCACTGGGACATCGGGGATCCCGCCGATGCTGATGATACGCCGCAGCAGGAAGCGGTCTTCCGCCGGACCATGGCCCGGATCGAGGAGCGGCTCCCTGATTTGCGGGACGCCCTGAGACGATGGCCCCGGGCCTCGGCCCTGCATCTTCAGCCTGGCATTTCCACAAACGTGGTCCGACCAGGGCAGCTTGAGCCGGCCACCCATCTGCCTCTGATAGCAGACGCCGGCTTTCGTTGTATCGAGCTCAACTGCTGTATCGGCAGTGCAGATTTTGCCTGGGACAGACCCGCGGCAGTTCGGGAACTCAAACAGACAGCCATGGATACCGGTCTGGCGATCTACTCAGTCCACGCCGCGAGCTGTGACGCTCCGTTGCCCGGCAAAAACCGGTGGGACCGCTTCGGTCTGGACCTGACCAAGGCCTACATTGATCTCGCTGTCGACCTGGGAGCTCAGGTCGTCGTCGTTCATTCGCGGCCCGTCCCGGAGGATAACGCCGAAGAGCACACCGCCCTGCTCACGGAGGCCTTCGCCGAGCTTCAGGAGTTCGTTCTTCCTCTGCCTTGCATCATTGCCTGGGAGAACCTGTCACGCGGTCTGACCGCGGATGCGCACCTCGCCCAGCTGCAGGCCCTGAACCCCGGCGCATTCGGGTTCGTTCTGGATACCGGTCACGCTCACATCCCCGGAAACACCGACGAGTTCCTCGCTGGTTGTGGACAGCGCCTCTGCGACCTGCATCTTCATGACAACAACGGCAATGCCGACTCACACCTGCTGCCAGGTGAAGGTACGTTCCCGTGGCGAGGATTCATCGAGAAACTCACGCAAACCGGCTACACAGGCCCACTCATGCTCGAAGTCGAAGACCGCAGCCGTGTCGCCGATCTGCCCCGGTATCTGGCAGCAGCCAGAGCATCCGTCGAGATGCTGTTGCGGGAAGGCTGAACACCCAGTACACCAAATCTGGACGAAACAATCCACCACGTTGCGGCCATCCCCCTGGAGGAGCCGATTCTCCGGGATCGACCAGTAAGGAATCGGGTAGACAAACATGAAACTCACCATTCTGGGATCGTGCAGCGGCACAGAACCGATGCCGGGACGTCATCATTGCTCGTTCGTGGTGGAACACGACCGGAAGCTCTTCTGGTTTGACGCCGGCGAGTGCTGCTCCTACACAGCCCACCTGCTCGAAATGGACCTGCCGGCGACGGAGGCGGTCTTCATTTCCCATACCCACATGGACCACATCGGGGGGCTCCCCAATCTTCTATGGACACTCCGCAAGCTCTGCTCAGTCTCCAAGGACAACGCCGAGCGCCTGGCCGGGCGAACCGTCGATATCCACTTGCCGGACCTGAGCGTCTGGCAAGGAATCATCGCGCTCCTCGTGGGAACAGAAGGTGGGTTCAAACTGAACTTCCAGCTCGACGCCCACGAGTATGGCGACGGCGTGATCTACGACCGGAACGGCCTCCGCGTAACCGCCCTCCACAATCTCCATCTGGGCCAACCGGAAGGCGCAAATCCGTGGCGCTCCTTCTCGTTCCGCATCGATGCCGGAGGGAAGAGCGTCGTCTACTCGGGAGACGTCCGCAGCATCGAGGACTTCGGTTCGCTGATCGATGGCTGCGACCTGGTGCTCATGGAAACCGGCCACCACAAGGTCGAGGATGTTTGCGGCTTCCTGCTCGACTCAGGCAAGGCGTTCGGGCAACTCGGTTTCATTCACCACGGTCGCGCGATCCTCGAAGATGCAGACCGCGAACTCCGGAAAGCTCAGAGTTTGCTTGGCAACCGCGTGTTCGTTGCACACGATGGTATGCAGGTGACCCCCTGAGATGCAGCCTGAAGCAACTGCCGCCCCCGGCCCTGCCCTCATCCCGACTGGAGTCCCAACGACAATGAAGAACGCAGTCCTCCTCCTGTACACAGCCATGGTACTCGGATCCGTAACAGCCCCGCCCGCGGCCCTGGGCGGACCACTGTTTTACGCGGTGGTGGGGGATACGCAGAAATCCGACAACGACCCATTCGCGGAGTTTGCTCAGGCGGTTGAGCACGTCAACACGGCTGAGCCGGATCTGGTCCTGATGCCCGGCGACCTCACCAACACAGGATCGACGAACCAGTACGAACACTTCATGGCCGTCGCCAAGACGTTCTCCGCTCCGGTTCTCTATGTCCTGGGAAATCATGAAGCGCCGGCCGGAGAGGCCATCTATCAGCAGCGTTTCACGCAGTACACGGGACAGCCTCCCTACCTGCACCGTGTGATCAACGGCTGGCACGTCTTCCTTCTGAACTCGGTTTCCTTCACCGACGGGAAGCTCGACCACGAGGGCGCGGTGAGCGAGGACCAGCTCGATTGGCTGAAGGGCGAGTTGAGCGGCGTCCCCAAGACCGCGCCGATCATCCTCACTCAGCACCACCCATACCACTTCCCCGCCTGTCAGACGGCCAACGAGGATGATGTCCTGGATCTGTTTGCAGACCATGACCTGCTCTACACGCTAACCGGGCACAAGCACTACAACCATGTGAGTCGCGACGCCGAGGGAATCTTGCATCTCGTAACCGGTTCAATGTCGTTCTCCTGCAAGCCGAAGACCGTGGGGATCGGCTATCGCTTCATCAGTACAGCAGGCCGGGACCTCTGGACCGCCTGGGTGCCCCTGACTGAGAACACCCCACTCACCACCATCGGGACAGCCGTCCCGGACACGGATGTCACCATCCCGGCAGGAACGCCCGACAGCGGAGCGGTCTGCCTGCGCTTGCCCTGCAGTGGCAAGGCTGGAACGTTGGTGGTCACTGGAGGGGGTACCCAGACGCAGCCCACCACCGACGACGCGGCTATGAAAGTCACGCTCCGAGACGACGGCGAACCGGGGACACTTTTCCTCCCCCTGGACCCAGAGGTCCTGAAGACAACCAGCGGCACGGTTCGTTTCTCATGCCCGGAGGACATGATCTCAGGTCCGGCAACGCTGGTGCGCAGCACCGTGCCCTGGACACATCACCGCCTCGGACACGACACCGCACCCGCGCCCACCATCAGCATGCGAACCCCGCAAGCAGACACCGTGGTTCCGCGAGGCAACTCCATCCCCATCGTGGCAGTGGTCGAGAACATAACTAGGCGAACGCGACTGACACTTGAGATCAACGGACAGGCAACAACGCCTGACGGAACCGGATTGGCTGTCGTCTCTTTCGCCGCAAACGGCCTGCAGAGCCAATCGCACAAGTTCAAGAATCACCTCTATGTCAACGATCAGTTCGTGACTGCCATCGCACCGAATCGGAATGTCACGAAATGGGAACGCTTTGCCTATGTCATTCCGCAGCAGCTGTGCAAGCCGGAACGGCCCCTGTCTTTCAAGATCACCGCAGGCACCCCCAACGATGGAACAGGAGCTAACCCAAAAGAGAATAACGAGGACTACCAAGCCAAGGACTTGGTCGCCTGGGTGGACGGAAAGGTGGTGCAGGACCCCGCCCTGCCCATCGGTCGGGCCAAGACCATCGGCGACAACTCTCCCAAGACCCAGACCTTCCTGGCCTGCACACCATCAGTACCGGCGCCCCTGTCCCGATGGTCACTGCTGGTCCACAACCTCGACACCTCCCAACTCCCTGAGGGCCCCGCGGACCTCTTGATCCGAGCGGGGCAAGCTGAACACCGAATGCGAATCGTGGTGAAGTAGCCATGGAGCTCAACACATGACAACAGCCGACGACCGTACCGCCCTGATTGCGACGCCCTGGGCTCCGCGTGCAGAAATCGCGCCGCAGTCGCGGGAACTCCAGCCCGGTGTCTATGAGACCTGCTCCAACGGCAGTACCGGATGCTACGGTGGCTGGGACATCACCTTTACCCCTCCGGAATCTCCGTGGGTCCGCGTCCTGGTCACCGCCGACATTGAGGACTTGGATCGTGGCTTGGACTGCCTGCGTGGCGCCCTGTTCTGGGGACAGGACACGTACACCGGGATGATCTGGGAACCGGTGTTGGTGGAAGAGAAGAATGCAGACGGCAGCTTCCGCCTGGGGACTCACATGCCGATTCCTTCAGGAGGCCGAACCCCGACCCTTCGCCTCCTCCTGTGCGACTCCGCCGCCGGCCGCATCGTTTGGCGAGACATCACGGTTGAGCCGGCGGAAGCGCCGCCGAAGCGACCGTGGCGCCTGGCCGCGGGGGCCGGCCCGTTGGGTGGCGGCGAGCGAACCGTGGCGACGAACACCGAAGCCTACCTGGGCTTCTGTCGTGAAGCCGCGGAGAAGAACGTCGACCTGCTCTGCCTGCCCGAAGTCATGTTGACCACTGGGATCCCGTGCGATGCCGAACATCTGGTGGAGCAGGCCATAGCGATCCCGGGCAAGGAAACACAACCATTCCAGGAATTCTGCCGAGACAACGGAATGGTCCTCTGTTTCTCCGCCTGGGAACGAACCGATGATCTGGTCACAAACACGGCATTCCTGATAGACCGCAGTGGCGACATTGCCGGAAAATACCGCAAAGTGCACTTGGCATCACCGGTCGAGCCCTGGTGGGGGGTAACCGCGGGAAATGAGTTCCCTGTCGCCGATGTCCATGGTGCTCAAATCGCCATGAACATCTGTATGGATTCGTCCGTTGCGGAGTCCGCACGCGTCCCGGCAATGCAAGGCGCCGAAATTGTCTGCATGCCGATCATGGGCGATCACCGATCCGTGACCGGCTGGACAGGCGGCCCGAGCGATTTCGACATCGACCGCTGGCGCGCCATCCAGAAGGTCCGGGCCATGGACAACCAAGTGTACATGGTGATCAGTGTCAACGCCGGGATCGGCACCTGCATTGTCTCGCCGTGTGGCGAGGTCCTGGATATGCTACAGGGCCGACGACGAATCGCTTTCGCCGATGTGGAACTGAGCGACTGGCCTCGAACCACGTTACATTCCACCTTCCGAAACGTGAACAGGTGGGTACGACGCCAACCGACCTACACCCCGCTGCTCGACATGGCGTGAGCCGCAGAAGGCAGCCCTCGGTTCCGGAGGTTTCGAGCCACTGGATGTCAGTGGTGCGGACCGAACCGGGCCTCGATAACCACCAACCGTGCAAGGCCAAGTTCAGGAGTTTGAGAACAGATGAATGACGTGTTCGAATCGGGGAGGAAGCGCCCTGTTCTGGCTGAAGTCGACGTCCTGGTGGCGGGCAGTGGTCCGGCTGGATTCACGGCGGCCCTCTGTGCGGCTCGAGTGGGTGCGAAGGTGCTGTTGGCAGAGCGCTTTGGCTACCTGGGCGGCATGATGACCGGAGCCCATGTGGTAGCCGTCCTCGGCATGGGAGATGGGACGCACACCGGCTCGAAAGTGGGCGGGGTACTGACCGAACTCCACGACCGGCTGGAGCCACTGGGAGGCATCAGCCGCACCAACGCTGATGGTGACTACTGGATCGATCCCGAGCTCTTCAAGTGGCAAGCGGTAGAGATGCTGACTGAGGCCGGCGTGAACGTGCTCACGCACACGATGGTCTGTGACCCGATTGTAGAGAACGGAATCGTCGCCGGGGCCTTCGTTGAGACCAAGCAGGGGCGTGGAGCTATCAAGGCCAAGGTGACCATCGATGCAACGGCCGATGGGGATCTTGCCTTCCGGGCCGGCTGCGACTACGACAACGAGACCCACGATGTCACCTTGGGCATCCGTTTGAGTGGCGTCGATAGAGAACGCGTCTCAGCGTTCAAGGACGGAACCCCGGAGAAAGCAGAAGCGATTCTGGACGCAGCCAAGGCCATGAACAACGGGCGGTTGCCCGGTCAGGGATGGTACATGAAGGGAGTCGACGTTACCGATCCGGTGGCCCTGACCGAAGCCGAGAACCGCTTCCGTCGAGACTGCTACGCGGCCCTCTACCATCTGAAGACGAACATGCCCGGTTACGAGAATGCCCGGGTGGCGGAGACGTTGCCTCAAATCGGCGTCCGTCAGAGCCGACGCATCCATGGCGAGCTCATGCTAACGTATGACGACCTGGTCAACAGCCGACACTTTGAGGACGGCATCGCACGCCTGGGATCCGACCTCCTTGGTTATGAGCTGTACGGCGTCCCTGAACTGCACTACGACATCCCTTACCGTTGCCTGATCCCCAAAGGTGTGGACGGCCTCCTCACCTCCGGTCGATGCATTTCAGGCGACTATCTGGCCATCAACACACTCCGGCTCATCGTGCCGTGCTTCGCCACCGGCCAGGCGGCAGGCGTGGCCGCTGCGCTCGCGGCCCGTGACAACATTCCTCCCCGCGGAGTGGACACAGACGAACTGCGAACGGTCCTCCGGGATCAGGGCGTAGTGCTGGGGTAGCAGCAAGCGCGTGAAGGGGTGCCACGCACCGGCTCTGGAGCCGCTTGCGTTGTGCGCGGCTCGGTTCGGTCTGGACCCCGTCCGGCAGAGCCCTGACCAACGGGAGGGGGGGGCCATCAGACAGGACGTGCTGCCGCCCTCTGACTAGGCTTTGGCCGGGCACGATTCCACTCTACCCCATCAGGCCACAAAGCGCGTTGTAGGCCCGCGCCACCACCTCAAAGCCGAGACCGCCGGGCGCGCACTCCTCGACCACGTACCATTCTGTCGCATGCAAATCTGCACAGAGCTCCAGGAACTCCATGACGGGTGCCTCGCCCTGGCCGATCGCGCCTTCCTCCGGCGCATTGCGGTCTTTGACATGGACAGTACGAGCCCGGTTGGGAAACGCACGCATGGCGGCGATGGGGTCACCATCTCCCGAGAAGTAGTTCCCCACATCCATCTGCATGACCACTTCAGGTGCAACCTGGCCAAAAAGCCTGAACCAGGCAGGCGTGCCCTCGACATCTGCGGCGTCGAACGCGTGGGCATGATAGCCGGTGAACATGTCGTGCTCCGTGAGTGCACCGACCGTCTCGTTGAGAATCCCTGCGAGTTCCGCAATCCCGTCCAGGCTCTTCATGCGCGGCCCGTCTGCGGCAATGATGAGGTACCGGTTCCCGAGAATCCGGTTGAACTCAATCGTTCGCGCCAGATTGTCCCCCAACAGAGCGTCGGTGCGCAAGTGGATTCCGCAGCAGACGAGCCCCAAGTCGTCGAGCATCGTGCGGATCTCGACGGCCCCGTGGCCCTGCCACACCATGGTGTCACCACCGTAGCCATAGGGTTCAACGCCGACATAGCCAATGTCTGCCACGGCTTTGAGCGTGGCAGGCAGGTCCGCCTGACACTCGCCGCGCACAGAATAGAGTTGCAGTCCGATCGAGGAAGCTGTCATGTGTCCGTCTCCTTGGTCTGTTAGATGATGGCCTTTCTGGGCCTTGAGAACATCGCGCAATTCTCCCCTCGGCCATGCCTCACCACCACGCGAGGCCTTGCCGTTTGCGTTTGGTAACGTACTCTGGACACACGCTCAGATCACCCCGAGCCGCAATCGAAGGAACACCAAAGCGCGCAGAATCCCGGAGGAGTGCATGATGCTGACACGCGATGACATGGTCGGTCCCTGGGCCGGACTGCCGGTTGCCTGGAACAAGAACCTGGACTTCGACGAAGAAACCTACCGGGGAAACGTCGAACGCACCTGCAAGGCCGGTGTCCCCGGAGTTTACACAGCAGGAACGACCGGTGAGTTCTATGCCATGGAATTCGACGAGTGGCAGGCTGTCACCCGGGCGACCGTTGAGGAATGTCGGCGCCATGGGACGCCGGTGATGATCGGCGTGACCTCAACCTACACCCTTGGGGCACAGCGCCGAGCCGCCTTCGCCGCGGACGTGGGAGCGAACGCTATCCAGGTCGCGATGCCGTACTGGATGGAGCTCGATGACCGTCAGGTCGTTCCATTCTTCCAGGCCGTCAGCGATGCTTCTCCCGGGTTGGCCTTGAACGTCTACGAAACACTGCGAACCAAGAAGGCCCTCACCATCGAGCAACACCGAGCGATCCACGATGCGACGGACGCTTACATCGCCGTGAAGGCGAATGCGGGAACAGTTGGGCGAACCGCCGAAGGCTGCGAACGGCTCAGTGAATTCGTCAATGTGTGGGTCAGCGAGAGCGAATGGGGCAACCTGGGTCCATATGGTGCCATCGGTTGCTCAAGCGCGTTGGTCTACGTGAACCCGCGCATCATCCTGCACATGTTCGCCCTGCTCAGGCAGAGCAAGTGGGAGGAGCTGAAGCCTTGGACGGCCATCGTCGATCGTCTCCACGGCGAGGGCTTGGCTCTGTTCAGGGAGCGAGGCTTCACCGACACGGCATTCGACCGACTCATGGGGGTGACAACCGGCTTCCTGACCATGGATGTGCGGTCACGAGGGCCCTACCCCAGCGCCGACGCCAATGACGTCGAGCAACTGCGTGCCTGGATGAGCCGGACTGCTCCGGAACTGCTTGACCTCTGACGGAACCGGGCGAGCGGCAAGTCCCCTCCGTCAGAGCCGCGACTTTCGAGAGCGGTCTTCTTGACGTCGTCAACGGCGAACACGCCCGGAGAACGAGGCGTGGTTCGAACCATCCCAATTCCCAAATGAAGACGCCCGCGGATGCGTTCCGCGGGCGTCTCTCCAGTCAACCAACAAGGCAGTATCAATACACCGTCTTATTGGCCCAGGGGAGGCGATTGTCCAGAGCTGCCCGGTCCGGGGCAATAGCCACGTTCGAGTTCAGCCAGCTGGCATGCCCATCGGCGTAGGTGACGTTCAGGCCTCTGCTATGGACCTCTTTCCAGCCGGCCCCGCATCCTGCTGGAGACCGATTCCAGTACCGCCCGAACGGATGCAGCCAGTCCGTAACCAAGAGCAAATCAGCCGGGCGCTTGATCGTCACCAGCGGCATGATCCCCGCACTGCCGAGGCCCCGGCAGTTCACCCCGTAGTTTGTGCGAAAGCGCTTCCCCGTGCGACTGTAAAAACTGTCCATAAAAGGCTTCACCCACCCATTACTCATATTCCCACACGGAGTGCTCCAGGAATAACTCGTATCGATCGGGCAGTTGTAGAGCTCGATATCCTCTCCTGTATAGGGCCAAATGACGTGGTACCAAACGGAAACGTCGTCAGTACTGCAGCTTCCCATCGAACGGCAACGAGGAAACGAGTTGTTGCAGTCGTCCGCATACATGTGCATGGCGATCGCGATCTGCCGCAGGTTCCCCCCACAGGTAGACTGCAACGCCTTTGCCCGGGCATTCTGTAGAGCAGGCAAGAGCATCGCAGCCAGAATGGCAATGATCGCGATCACCACCAACAGCTCAATCAGTGTGAACGTCCTCCTTCTGCCGTCGCTCTGTCGTCCCTGCATGGTGCTCTCCTCTGCTGCTCTCTCCAGTCGCATGACATCTCGACGTCTGGCCTCGGAAAGCCAGCGTAATTCGGGCAGTACTCGACCCCGGTAAGCAATCCCATCCCATAGCCACTGAGAACATGATACCCGGGGATCAGGAAAAAGGCAAGTGTATTTCTGAATGGCGGGAGGACCGCCGGATGGCACCGCCTCCCACGTTGTGTGTTCTGGTAATGTGGAAGGGGCTGCCACGCCGCGACCCCATCTCCGAGAAAGCCAACTCTCGCCTCCCACATTCTGTGTTCTCGTAACGTGGGGGGCGCCACACCGCGACCCCATCTCGGAAACACGCTCCCGGACGCCTATCTCAAAGCCATTCAGATCCAGTCCTGGCGAAGGGCGTGCCGGCCCACAATGGCAGCCTCACAGCAGCGTCACCCCCCGGGACGGAATGGAACCAGACACAACCGGTGACGTCCAAGCTAACCGACAGAACGGAACGGCATGGCACTCGAGCAGCAGATAGCGTAGCGTAAGCGTATGTTGTGCCCGCCTCCTCGGACGACTGTGGCCCTTCCACTGCGCCCGACAGAACGGGAGGAGAGATTCCCAGTGGGGATAGGAGCTTCGGACAATGCCAGAACAATCCACCTGGGACATCGTCGTGGTGGGCGCCGGAATCGCGGGAATCGCGGCCCTGAAGGGAATCCGTGACGTCACCCAAACGGCCAGTGTCTGTCTGATCAACGGTGAGGCCCGCCTCCCTTACAAACGAACGAAACTCTCAAAGAACATCGCGTCCGGTTTCGAGCGAGACGCCTTCGCCCTGTTCGATCCTCAATGGTACACCGACAACCGAATCGATGTCCTGCATGGGAAACGCGTTCAGAACATCCGACCTGACCGCCACGCACTGGATCTGGTGGGCGGTCAACAGATCGGCTGGGGAACACTCATCCTGGCGACCGGAGCCACCCCGCGACGCACGGGACTCATGCCGGCAAACACGCCAGGGGCTTTCGTGGTCCGGGCGGCGGACGATGCCGACAAACTCTCTGAACACCTGAACACAGTCAAGACAGTCGCCGTGATTGGCATGGGCGTTCTCGGCGTCGAAGTTGCCGAACAGGCATGCCTGGCAGGCAAACAGGTGACATTGGTCAACCGCGGGTCAGCCATGATGGGCCGAGACCTGAACGCAACGGCTTCTGAGATCCTCCGGAGCCTTTTCGAGAAGCATGGCGTCGAGTTGCGCTTCAACACGGTAGTCCAGAGCGTGAAGATTGGTCCGGCGGGAGCTCTCACGCTTGATATTGGCGGCGAGAAGCGCGTGTTCGATGCCGTCGTTGAGTGCGTGGGATCAGCCCCGAATGTCGAACTCGCCAGGGAAGCGGGTTTGGGTACGGAAGTAGGCATTGTGGTAGACACATGCCTTCGGACGACCTCCCCCGACGTCCTCGCCGCCGGGGACTGCGCCCAGTTCCCTGAAGTGGGTGCTGCTCACCTCTGGCACACCGCCGAATCCCAGGGCTACCGGGCCGGAGCCAATGCGGCCGGCGAAGTCACACCATACGATGCCAAGCCGTACCGCCTGAAGTGCGAGCCGTTCGGCGCCTACTTCTTCTCCATGAGCTACCTCCCCCCGCAAACACGCCCCAAAGACGTCGCCTCGTTCGAAACGCGGACCGCAGACCTGTATCAGTGCTTCTACATGCGGGACGCCGCGACGGTTGGAGCCGTGATGGCCGGTGACAAAGCCCGAACAAAGACTTACGAGAAAGCCGTCTGGGAAGGATGGACCCGCGACCAGATCCAGCGGGACCTTCCGAATCCGACCGTGTGACCCTCGCAGCAGGAAGACGCGCATGACAGACTCGACACAGAGACAAGCAGGCCCCGTGTTCGACAGTGAAGCTTCCATTCGCCGCATGGTGGCCGCTTACCGACGCGGACCGGCGGACCGAATCCCCATCATGTCGCCAATCCCATGGCAACCCAACGGGGACATCGACTCGAAGCAATTCGGAGATTGGCGGGACGCGGAGGGGTTCCGCGAGGTCGCCCGGATGGTGCAGAAGCACTGTGATGTCCGCCCGACCTATAGCTCAATCGGCTACCCCGGCGTCTGGGCAGGGACGAGCTACCAACGCTTCCTGGAAGCGCCGGCTGAACACATCGAGACACTTCCCGTCGAGACCCTCAACAATGGACTCCGACGACACACCACACTGCTGCACACCCCCAAGGGCGACCTCAAATGGGCTTACGAGGAAGAGCCCGGAATCTTCACCAACTGGGATATGCACAAGCCGATTCAGAGCCCCGATGACGTGGAGAAGATGCTCAGTGTCCCCTACACCTTCACGCCGCCTGATCCCGCCGATTACGAACCGTTCCGCAAGCGCCGTTCAGAAATGGGGGAGAACGCCACGGGCGGGAGCGGTGTGAACTCCATGGTCGCCATGCTCTGCGGTATGATGGATTACGAGCGTCTGCTCGAGTGGATCCTCACCGAACCGACGCTGGTCAAGATGCTGGCGGACGAATGGCTGCGCCGCGTGGGCGAGAAGGTTGACTGGATGTTGTCGCAAGGCGTCGGACCGTTCTGGCACTTCAACGGGGTCGAACGCGCCTGTCCACCAATGATGAGCCCAAAACAATGGGACGAACTTGTTGTTGCGTACGACGGCGAGATCATGCGTCGGATCAAAGCCGCTGACCCTGACGCCAAGATCCACGTCCACTGCCATGCCAAGTCAGGGACGTTACTTGACTCCTTTGTCGCGATGGGTGTGGATTCCACCGACCCCGTCGAGCCCCCGCCCCAGGGAGACACGGATATCGTCAAAGCCAAACAAGCCTACGATGGACGCCTGCTGTTCTTCGGCAACATTCAGTTCCTCGACATGGAAACGGGGACGCCGGACGATATCGAGGCGTTGGTTAAACGTGCCATTACCGGGGGCGGCAAGCGCAACATCGTGCTCATGACCACCGCCGGCCCACACCAACGCCCCACGGAACGCTTCATCGCCAACGCCAAACGGTACATCGAGGCGGGGCTCAAGCACGGCGAACTGTAACAACGTTTGCTGAGTCCGCAGAACTGGCAATGAATGGGGCTAAGATGAGCGGCGGAAAGCGCCTCCGAAAAGAGGTCGCCGGATGGCACCGCCTCCCACATTGTGGTCACGTGCAACCAACGTGGGAGGGGCTGCCATGCCCCGATTGCCCTTCTCTTGGCGGCATCCCGAACGAACGACGGCGTGGCCGACGGGACTACGGTGTCCCGCCAGCGGGGAAGAGAGGCGTCACTGTTTCGTCCCGCTCACCGAGAAGCAGACGCCAATGGGAACGACCTTCAGGCAGACGAACCGTGAACACACCGTTCGTGTGCGACCACTCTCCCCTCTTCAGCCCCGTCCCTTCCCGCTCCACACCGAGGATGCGTCTCCTGCACACAAGCTGTAGCGGAACGCCTCTGTCCGGCGCGTCCAGAGTGAGTGTCACCCAGCCTCCTGCGTCAGCGTAGACAGCGTCATGCAGGGCGGCTGGGGCGTGCGCAAAGACATAGACATCCGGATGCAAACGGAAAATGGCGGCGCCTACCTCGTCGCACTGCCGCATGCCCGGCCAGTCACTGCGGACCCGTTTGCCCATGGCGACTTCGATGTCACGAAGCATGTCACTCAGTTCCCCGGGATTCGCCCCGAAGAACGCGAACGCCTTCAGATAGGCGAATCTGAAGGTCCACGTTCCGTCTCGGAAGAAAGACGGACGTGCGACCTCTTCCAGGTACGCCTGTACAGCATCCGAGGCGTGCGTAGCATAAAGAGCGAGAAGGGCAAAACAGGTCGCCTGGGAGAAGTCGGTGAGATCCATAGCACTCTCGCAGTTGAAGCCATCGATCCGGGCTCGGGCAGACAGCGCTCCATCCGGCTCATTGAATCCGAACACGACCCGGGCAGGGAACGCGGCAAGCCCATGCTGGTTCACGTAGTCGTGGAAGTGCAGCCGCATCAAGGTTGGCAACATGCGTTTGGCCGCCCGGTAGTAGCCCTGTTCGGCGGCAACATGATCGCCGGCGATCTCCGCGACCCGTGCGTAGTGGACCATCCCGGGGTACTCGCAGTTGAGCATGTCGAGCCAGGATCCAGCGGAATACTCCCGGCAGCCGCTCGCGTGGGCCGCCCAGTCGTCCGTGGTCAGCATCATGCGAGCTGCCTGTCTGAAGAAGCTCCAGTTCGCCCGAATCAGTCCAACGTCCCCGAGCTGCACGGCGTTCAGGTACGCCGTCATGAGCACGAGCGTAGACGCTTCGTTCTCGTCTCCGTAGATCACCGCCGACCCGATGTCCTCGGCGTAGCGTGTCTTGTTCGGGTAGATCGAGTTGAAGTGCACCGGGTACCGGAGACCGGAAAACGGTTCCTCACGGTAACGCGCCAGCGTTTTGTACTGGTGTCGTTCGACCGGATCGCAGAAACGTCGGGCGACGCGGTTCGCAAGCGCCGCCCGGTTGGCATCATTGAGGAACACACGCCCCTGTAGCGCAGTGATCAGCCCGAACCCCCAGGCGAAGGGATTGATGTTCCGAAAGGCCGACCCTTTCCGGGGTGTTTCAGGAGTCCAATCCGCGAACGGGACGCCACCGCCGCAAGACCAACGCACACCGTTCTCAAACTGCGTGTTCACATAAGCGCTCAGTTCAGCCTCATCGGCGCTGCCGACATAGGCAAATCTATCTGCCGGAACGGTGGGCAGTGAATAAGAAACAACATCGCTGTCGACAGCCCCTTTGAACATGCCGTACTTCGTTGGCAGCCCGGTATCAACGATCGGCGTGCAATCAGTGACCAGACGCCCGCGGTCCAGGGCGAATCCCACCAACGGCGGAAGCGGCGCCAGACGCAATGGCTGTGTGCCCCATACATCCGCCGTCACCAGGAACTGGACCCGATTGACGATCCGAGTCTTGGACGCGGCGCGGTCGATCCGGAACACTTCATCACAGTTCACCGGGTAGGCCAAAGCTGCCCGGTGCCAGAATCTGACGGTCTCGGCCGTGATCCCCGGCAGTCCCGATCCCCAGTTGGTGGCATCCACCGTCGCCAATCCGAAAGGGTGACCGGCCAGGAACGTCCCGATTCCATGGCCTGCGGAAACAACCAGCGCGGCAGCCCCCTCTGCCGTGGCCTCCACCCTCAGTTGAGTACGCTTCTGAAAGACCAGCAAGAGAGGATGCGAAGGCTCATCTTCCCAGAGGAGCAACCAACCCGAGGTCGCCGTGCCTGCGAACTCCGCAAGCGCCTCCGGCCTGTCCAGCTTCCGGATCACCACACCGGTCGCCGTCGGGAAAGCTGCGCGGCAAGGCGCGTGCCCAAACGTCAGTCGAATAGTCGGCTCCTTTGTCTCATAGTGCACGAATGGAGAGAGCATGCTCTGCCGGACCGACACCTGCCGACCGTCCAATCCGACACGGGCCGTCTTGCAGACCCAGTTCACATCCGGGACCTCATAAGTCGCCTCGCGCGAATCCGGCGGGGCCTTCGCCCCGGCGTCGAAAACAAAGCCCAACGCGGTCTCCCCACAGGTCAACTGGAGATGGCGATTGATGTTCCCAACCAGCAGTCCTTCGTCGATGGCCCAACCGAAACGACCAACGTTGCCGGAGCTCATTCCCAGCCGCCAGCCCTCGTGTTCCCCGATCCCCGCTGCCACAAGGGTACCCTCCACGGCACGCTGCTCACGGGCGGCCCTCCGGGCAGACAGTTCGCGGTCAATCTCCGGTAAGGCCGCGACAGCATCGGGGCGACCGGACAACCAGTAGAGGGCGCGCAGGGCGAGTTCGTCATAGAGCTCGCCGGCATCGGTAAGGCTCTTGCCTGGGCCGAAGTTGAAGAAGAGGACGTGCCCTTCACCACACTGCGTCACAACCACCGCTGGTGTCCCATCTGCGAACGTTGCGAGAACACTGGCCTCGGCAACGGGCTCGAATGCACCGAACGGGACAAGCGCAACGCCGCGCTTCCAGCGCATTCCCGCAAGAAGTGGATGATCAGGGCGCGATACAACGATGCCCTGACGCTGTCCACCGGGTAGGGCCGTAACCAACGTCCCGGGAAGCAACGGCTCATAGCCGACGCACGCTCCGTACAATAACAGGCCGCCACCTCGCTCAACCCAGCTCCGCACGGCCCCAACGCTCGCAGTGCCGGGAACGGGCCGACAGACGACCATCGCCTCGGGGCCCTGCTGCAGGGAATCAACCTGCACCACCCGCGACTCCACCGGTAACGTAAGCAGATGCCTGTAGCCGGGGCCGGGAACGGACTCCGGAATCCCGGCCGCATGCTTGGCGGAGTAGGCCCGGTCAGTCAGATCATCGTTGTCCATGTCAGAGAGAACGCGAATGGTCGGCAGCTTGATGTCAGGCGGGGGCGTGCGGTGCACTCTGACGACCGTGAAATCACGGCCGATGTCGCTCAAGGACAAGTCTCCCGCCTCCACAATGGCGACATCTCGGATCCAGACGCGTGCCGTCTTCCCAATCTCCTGATTCCGCAGACTCAAACTGAACTTGATCTGGCTAACCGTATGCACGGCGTCGGGCAGCCCGAAATCGGTATTGAGATTGAAAACGTGTCGACGCCAGCGAGCGGATGTGGTTTTCACTCCCGGCCCTGGCCGGTAGCTCTTCTCCTGGCTTGGGACACTCAGCGCCGAACCAAGCGTCGCCCCGCCGTTGCTCGATTCACCACGCATCCAAAAAACGAGCTTGTGCTGCGCCGTGACCTTCAGCGGAGGATCCTGGTTCGCGATGATGACGGCATAATGCGTCTCGGTCCGGCAATACTGGAACTGAACGGTCTCTGCACCGCTCACGGAGTCTTTCATGACGGTGAGTTCTGCCCCGGATGCCTTCCGGTAAACGAACCAACCCGGTTGTTCCGCCTGCGCTCCGACTGCAGCAGCAAGTGCGACTCCTGTCAGGATCATGACTACCATGTGACTGTTCGTCCTGTCTGTGTGTTCTCATCCACGCCAGCTCCGGCAAGTCTTCAGACGCCAACCCGCATTTCTCATAGACTTGGGGTGCGTCAAGCCTTGCTTCCGTTAGCGGGTGCTGTAGTGACTAATGCCCCGTGCGGCGGGAGCGGGGATTGGCGTATCCCAAGTTTACCCGAAGGGTGGGCATTGTCTTTGGTCTTCTGCAACACGGTGTCTCGCCTAATGCGCACCCAACTGATGAACAATGATCTCTGCCAGAACAAGAAGCAGACACCACAGCGATCCGCCCATGAGAACTGCGGGCTAAGTGCCCGGAGGATTGCGGGCATTGTCCACGTAGTTCCCTGGCCGTTCTGCTGTAATATAGAAGGCACAATGACGAAGTAGCGATTCTGTTGGCGATGACCAAGGGTACCCCAAGACAGTCACGGGGCCCCCCTCAGCATCAGGAGATGATAGGCTGTGGCAAAGCACTACACGAATTTCAACGATTACACCCTCATCTTCGACGCTGAGAGGCACACATTCGACTGCACCTACACTGGACGTGGGACATTCCTGGAAAGTGTCACGCTCCAGGCGGACATCGGCGATAGCGACCGCCGGGTTTCGCTCTCGGCCTTCACCACGGTTGATCTCCGGAATGTGCCCGGCGAGAACACGTGGGGCAACACGACTTACGTCACCTGCACGGACGGCCCGGCGCGCCTCCCGGAATTGACGCTCCGATTCTCCCTGGATCGAGACGGGCTGCACCTCTCCTCAGACACCGATTCGGGTGTGACGCTGCACCTTTCCGGGCGAGTAAACTGGGGCACTGACCCCGAGAACGCCACCTTCGCCATGTGCCTTGGACGACGTGGTCCAGACCTGCGAGCGGCCCTTGGCCCGGCCGCCTCGACGATCGACGATTGCCTGTTTGACCGGAACACGGACTCCCTGGTGCAACTTGGCGGAAGCAACACACTCAGACTGGACTACGATTGGGCAGCCGGCGCCTACACGTTTTCACTCGCCCTCCCAGAGACTGCCGCGGACAGTAGTTTCAGCGCAAAGGTGGTGGAAGACGTCTACAGCGCCCGTTTCAGCATCCCCTACAAGGCGATCAACAAACACAGCACATTTCCCACCCCGCCAGTCGGGTGGATGACCTGGTATGCCGTCAAGTTCGACGCAGGCGAAGAAAAGGTGCTTGAGAACGCTCGCTGGCAGGCCGAGAACCTGGGGAAATACGGAGCCAACTGCGTCTGGGTGGACTGGGAGTGGTACCACAGCAGCATGAAAGGGGAGGAGGAAGCCGGGGTCGACATCTTCAACCCCAGGCCGGATGCCTATCCAAACGGATTGGCCTACGTGGCGGACGAGATCCGCAAGCTGGGGATGGTGCCTGCACTCTGGATCTGCCCAACGTGCGACACGAACATCAACACGTTCCTGGAAGAGAATCCCGATGCCATCCTGAATGTCGAGTCACGGTGGTTTGGGAAATACGTCATCGACCCGACACATCCGAAGACAAAGAGCGAGTTTATCCCCAAGGTGTTCAACACCATCAAGGCCTGGGGATACGAGGCGATCAAGTGGGACTGCGACTACGGCGCTCTGAACCTTTACGACCGGTTCCACGAAGACCTGCACGACCCCGACCAGACCAGCTCCCAGGCTCTGCGCGAACTGCACCGAGTCGCCCGGGATACCGTTGGGAAAGACTATTTCCTGCTCGCCTGCATCGGCCCCATGCAGCGGGATCTACCCCTCTGTGTCGACACGTTCGACGCCGCGCGGATTGGGAATGACATTTTCAGCTGGGACGACTTCATGAAGAACGGCGTCAGGCGCCTCTACGAACGCTACGCATACCACAATGTCCTGCTCTACGCCGATCCGGACAACGTCGTCATTCGTCCAGAGTTCAATACCCAAGACCAGGCCGTATCGCGCGTGTCGATTGTCTCCTTGCTCGGCCTCCCGATCACGTTCGGTGATGACTTGCCGCAGCTCCCCCCCGAACGCGTTGAGCTGCTGAAGCGGATCATCCCATCCGTAGACGCACACCCAATGGACATCGATGAGAACAGTGCGCCCGATGGGGTCGTGACCACGAACCTGGCGATCAGCCGACCGTTCGAGGAATGGAATGTGGTCAGCATCTTCAATCCGAGCGACGACGTTGTTCATGCGGATCTCCACTTCAGTCAGGATCTGCATCTTCCGGCGGGAGGAACGTACTTGGCTTACGACTTCTGGGATCAGGAGTATCTGGGCGAATTGACTGACTCGCTATGCTTGGCCATAGACGCGTTCGCGTCCAGAGTCGTGTCACTGCGCAGGACGCGTGATGTGCCTCAGGTGGTATCAACCTCACGACACATCACTCAGGGCGCCCATGATATCATCACGATGGCCTACGACTCGTCCACGTCCACCTTGGTCGGTCGATCGCGATTGGTTGGCGGGGAAGAACATGTGATCACCTTCCGGGTTCCTTCGGGGTACACGGTCAGACCAGAACCGCAGATCAAGCATGTCCGGGATGACGTCTACACCCTCAGTATCATCCCCGAGTGCTGTGGAGACCTCGACTGGAGAATCGAGTTTCAGTGATCCGTCGGCAGTCAGCGGGACAACCGCAACCGTCAAACACGTCTGGGGACTCCTGTCTAGCGGTAGCTCGCGCTCCGGGCGGAGTTCTCCGATGGTCGTCCAGACTCGGACACCGCTCAGAGTGCGCCAGTCATATCGAAGGGTGTAACTTGCCTCCGGATGTATGGAGCGCCGGTTCTCCTAACCGGCCTGTTCACAACCGTTGAACGGTGAACCTGCCAACCGTGAACCCCGCCGCGGGACCCTTTTCGCGGCGGCTCATGCTACAGCCTTCTGGCTCTTCAGGACAACACGAGGCGGGAAGACGTGGTATCTTGTCCTGCTGACCACGTCACGCGAGCGTCGTCAATCCCTGAAAGGAGAACGCCATGGCACAGGGACATCTTCACTGCCGTCATCTTTTGTTCATCGCTTCTGGGGGGCGCATCCTCTCTGCTGTGATCCTCATGTTTGCTCTGCTTCTGATGGCCCTGCCCGCCCCAATGGCCATCGCCGTCGAGGAGCCGCACACCGATACCGGGGAGAATACGCCCGTGAAAATGCTGTTCAATTTCGAGGGCACCCTTGACACAGCGGTCATTCCTCAGCGAGACGTCACTGCCAGAGTCGTCCCGTGGGGAGACAGTCAGGCTCTGCGCCTGGACTTCGCCCGGGCCCAGGCCTGGCCTGGAATTGATCTCGTCCCTGCCGATGGGCCATGGGACCTCAGCTCACAGGCTTGGATAGAGCTTGAAGTGACGAACGTCGGCAAAACAAAGGGCAGGCTCTACTGTCGAGCCGACAACCCAGGGGCTGACGGCAAGTCCAACTGCAACACGGGATCGATCGATCTCAAGACAGGAGAGAAAGGGAAGCTGCGGGTTGAGTTTCATCGGAAGACATCCGCCCCCGAGTCACTCCGAATCTTCGGCGTGCGGGCTGGCCCATTCGGCACCGAAACCAAAGGCGCCACTCTCGATACGTCCAGCGTTACCCAACTTGTCATCTTCGTGGGGCGCCCCAAGACCGACCACTCATTCGTGATCGACAACATCCGGGCCGGCGGCAGCTACGAGGCCCCATTCCCCCCGGTTGATCCGGACGCGTTCTATCCGTTGATTGACGAGTTCGGGCAGTACATCCACAAGGACTGGCCCGGCAAGACGCGCAGCCTGGCCGACCTCAAAGCCCGTGGGAAGGCTGAGGAGCAGGAGATGGCCGCACATCCGGCCCCCAGGGACCGCAACCGTTACGGCGGTTGGCTTGCGGGGCCTGAACTCAAGGCGACAGGACGCTTCCGGGTGCAGAAACACGACGGCAAGTGGTGGTTTGTCGATCCCGATGGACGGCTCTTCTGGTCCCAGGGAATCGATTGTGTGAACTTCTGGTCATCCACTCCCATCGACGACCGCGAGCATTACTACAAACTCCTGCCGGAAAAAGGCACGCCCCTGGGGGCCTTTTACGGCAAAGGCTCGTGGGCGCCGCATGGCTACTACAAGGGCAAGACCCCTTACCGTCACTTCGATTTCTCACGTGCCAACCTGCTGCGCAGGTACGGCGACAACTGGCAGGAGATCGCCATCGACCGCGCTCACCGCCGATTGCGCAGTTGGGGACTGAACACCATTGCCAACTGGTCCGACTGGACAATACGCGCAGCCAGAAGAACGCCTTACGTCGGCACGATCCACTGTTCCTCCAAACCAATCGCCGGTTCTGAAGGATACTGGGGGCAATTCAGCGATGTCTTCGACCCCGCGTTCCGGAAGGCGATCAGGAAACGCGTAGCGAACGAGAAGGGCAAGGCCATCGGTGACCCGTGGTGCATCGGTTTTTTCGTCGACAACGAGTTGGGATGGGGGAAGGAAGATTCACTCGCACTGGCCGCGTTGGCCAGCCCGGCGGAACAGGCCGCCAAGAAGGTCTTCATCGCAGACCTGAAAGCCAAGTACAAAACGATCAGCGCCCTGAATGCGGCGTGGGGAACAGCACATAGCTCTTGGGACGCCCTTCTTGCCTCCCAGGAGAAGCCCGACGCCGCCAAAGCCCGGGACGATCTCCTGGCCTTCTACACCAAGACAGCTGAGACCTATTTCCGGACAATCCGCGAAGAACTCAAGGCTGTCGACCCCGACATGCTCTACTTCGGTTGCCGATTCGCCTGGGTGAACGACTGGGCAGCCCGGGCAGCGGCGAAGTACTGCGACGTCATCGGCTACAACCGCTACAAGTACAGCGTAGCCGACCACGCCCTCCCCGACGGCATCGACAAGCCGGTGATCATTGGGGAATTCCACTTCGGAGCACTGGACCGGGGGATGTTCCATACCGGGTTGAGGAAGGCCAAGAATCAGGAGCATCGAGCCCAACTCTACGAGGACTACGTACGTGGCGCGCTCCGCAACCCGCTGATCGTCGGGGCCCACTGGTTTCAGTACCGAGACCAGGCCACCACCGGACGGGGAGACGGCGAAAACTACCAGATCGGCTTCGTGGATATCTGCGACAATCCCTACCCCGAAATCGTGTCTGCGGCGCGTCGTATCGGTGCAGATCTGTTTCAGTACCGGCTGGAGAAATGAAACCAGGACTGCCCACTTTTCTTGTCCTTGTGAACTGCGCCATTCTGTTGCTGGCCGAGCCGGCTCCCGGCGCTGTGGATTGGTCGGGATGGACGCCTTCGTCCCAAGCGAAGGTCGTCAGCCAGGACACCACGCACTTGGAACTTGCCTACGACACGCCTGAGTTCCAGCCTATCGATGTGCGCCCCCTCCGCCCCATTCCACTGCCGGACGATCTCCAGCGGATACACTTCTGGTTCGCCCGTTTAACGGGTGACTTCGATCTGTACGGACTGGTGCATGATGCAAAGGGCACCGAACACGAGGTCCGCACAGACTCCAGCCGAGGGACGTTTCCCGGCATCCGTCGGTTCAAGCTCCACGAATGGTCCATGTGGAACCACGCCGAATCTGTGAGCCTTGCCATCCCCGCCCCTGTGAATGAGCGCGTGCTGCCCGAATTCCGCGCTCTGGCCGATGCGAGCATCTGGCCACGCCCGCTGACGTTCAGTGGGATTCGCATCAAACCGGCCCACGATCGGCGCGACAACGTGGCCCGCGGTGAGCGAGACACCATCACGGCAGGGAAGGGACACTGTGCATTCACGAACCTGGCTTTCGTTGAACAGGACGGTTTCCAGGCGAAAACCAGTTGGCTGCTCGTCGACCGCTGGCGCCGGGGACTCGACAGTGCCCCGCGCATCTTCATCGATGACCTCACCCGCAGATCCGGGGAGCTACGCTACACCATCGAGGCGCGGAGAGGCTACCAGGGGCCTCTCGTTTGGCGTATCGACGGCGAGACCGTGCTGGATCGCAGTCAGCCGATGGCGGTCTTCGCAGACCGGATCGATCTGCCGTCGTTCCCCAAAGGACACTACTTCATCACAACAAAAACCTGGCTGGCTGACGGCACTCTCGACACGGTACGCCACTGGCGTCTTGTGCTCGAGAAAGGAATGGCACAATCACTTCCAGCCATTGCCCCAGGCATGCACTGGACAACCGGACAGCCAAACCACGTGTACCCCGCCGACACCTCCGAGGCATCGCTTGCCTTACACCTCCCAAGAGATGGTCAGACCAACGGAACGGCCTGTCATATACGCGTGGTAGACTGGCTTCAGCGCCCGGTTCTCAAGCAGCGTCTCGATCCGGAACCGACCATGGAGGTGTTCTGTTCAGGATTGAAGGAGGGGACAGATTACCGAGCCATAGCAGAGCTCCGAGCAGGCGGGAAGGTGCTCAATCAGGCCGAGCTCCATTTCGGCGTCGCGAACAAGCCACGCAAGCCCGGCCCAATCCCAACAGGGATGGTCTCGCGCGACGACCTCTTGATGTCACGGCGCGCCGTCCCCATCGCCGAGCATTGGGGGTCGCTGATGTCGACGCGCTATGAGTGGGAGCCGATCACTGTCGAACGGACACGTGCGTTCGATCAATGGGTGAGTGATGTAGCGGACCTGGGCTTTGAGTACACGTCGTTCAACTTCGGCTGGGGTGAAGTCGAGCCGTTGCCAGGGGTCTGCCGTTGGTCCGAAATCGAGCGCCGCGTCACGTTGCTGCGGAAACACAGTCTGAAGGTGCTCCTCACAGCAGCCGAGTGGGGGCATCGCCTCGAGTGGCCTCGTTGGGTCACCTACGATCTCATGCTGACCCAACATGGCCTGCCGGCCGCCCAGTCTCGGACCCGGAACCCGTATCCGTCCTTCCGAGACGCCGGGACGCATGATGCGGAACTCAATTGGTTCCGAGCGGTCGCAGAGCGGTTCCGGGACAACCCCACCGTTGTCGGGTACCGCACAAAGATGGGGGTCTATCTCGGAGCCAATAAGCCGGAGTTCGTGCGCAGCGACTACGGGGCTCCGATGCTCAGCGGGCTGCGGGAGTGGCTGCAGGAACGTGGCGAGGAGCCGATATCCATCCCAAAGCTGTTCGTGCTGTATCCATACAGCCCAGCGCGTACGGGGCCTGACTTCTCACGCGAGTGGCAGGAGTTCTGCTGGTTCCGCGTACGCAGCTACTGCCAGCGGGCACGCAAGATCATGACGGCCTTCCGGTCAGTTGACCCAGTCCGGCAATTGCACATTTACCGCAGTTCCACACCAGTGGCCTGTGAGGCCGCCATACCGCTCTTGGAAGATGGTGGCGAATTCCACGATGAAGGCGGCCCTTTCTATTACCACCGGGCCATTGAGAGCATGTGCCTGCAGCGCGGAATCCCGTACACGAATGAGGGACACCAGTTCACTCCGCCCAGTAAGGCTCTCGTTGATTCAGGCTTCTTCTACGGGTCATGCTACGACCGGGGCTGGTGCTGGCTATATCGCTGGAACATCGACCGCCCCGGGGATCCGCGGTTCCGGCAGTTGCCACAGGTGCTCGATTTCCTCAAGACATCGATACCCCACGTCGAGGAGTGGGCGGGTAGGATAGGCGATCCCCCGCAGGTGCTGGTGTTCGGCAGTCGCGCACAATCTCTCCTCGATGATGGTCGCCACGGCCATTTCTCCACCATCGCCGGCATCGAGGTCTTCACCGGTCTGTTCTGCTACCATCAGACGCCCGCTCACTTTGCCGATGAGTACACCGATTGGGTGGACCTGAGTCGGTTCAGGGTCGTGTTCGCCGTTGGTGAGACCATGCGTAAACACGCCATAGAACGCCTTGTCTCGTACGCAGAGAAGGGGGGGAGACTTGTCCTCGTGGGGCCGGCCGGGAAGTTCTGCCCAGATCTGCCTCAAGAGCGCGACCTGTTGCGCCGTCGCCTTGAGCAGTTCTCCAACGTCCGAGAGCTCGGCGCTCCCCTCATCCCGCCCTCGCCACCGGGAGCAGTGAGTCGGGCCCCGTACGCATTCAAAGAGCAGCGCATTGACGACATCCTGGAATGGGCAAAGGTAAACCGGCACGTGCGGACGACCAGCCCCCAATTTGACTGCCTCCGCAAACACTCAGAAGACGGACGCCGCGTCCATGTTGCCGTGTTTCGTCACTGGCCCGGCAACTACGCCAATGTCTGGTACGACGATGTCAGCAAGGCACGATGGGGGCAGGTGGCAACAGACGTCGTCGTAAACGTCCCGGACGGGCGTTGGCATGTCGAGAAATTCCATCGCAACACGAAAACGATCGGGGTCCGCGACACGCAGGACGGATGCATTCACTTCCCGGTCGATCCGGCGGCCCCCGGCGAGCTTCAACTGTTCCGCCTCTCCCGGGAGTAGCCCCGGTCCCATCAGCAACGGACACCGAACCATGCGTATCAACACCGCTTTCCCCCGTTACACCGGTTTCGCCCCCGCCATGCCGGTGTGGTGTCTGACCCCAAACGAGGGCCGCTGTATCCATCGCTTTTTCGACACCTCACCCATCAGCCCATCCGGACGCTATGCGGCCGTCTTCCGGCTCCCAAATGAGCACCACCACGTCGGTGCCGGTGTCGCCGGACACGTCGTGCTCATCGACCTCGAGAACGGCACAGAGTCGGTCGTGGCAGAGACCTTCGGCTGGGAGCCTCAGATGGGGCCCAATCTGAACTGGGGAGTCGACGATCACAGCCTCGTGTTCAACGATGTCGACGTATCCACGTGGACGCCTCAACTCGTTCACCTTGACCCGCTCCGCGGCACCGAGAAACGCACCACCGGAGCCGTCTACCACGTCTCCCCGGACGGGCGCTATGCGGCTGCCGCGAACAGCGTAACCATGCGGCGCACGCAATGCGGCTACGGTGTCTGGATCCCTGATGATCTCGTCAGACGGAACGTCGGGGCGCGAGACGATGATGGGCTCTTCATCACCGACCTGCAGACCGGTGAACGCACGTTGCTCCTCTCACTCGCCAAAGCCGTCAAATGCATTCCCGAGCTTGACGAAAACACGCTGGACAACTGGGAGATCTACGGTTTCCACTCCAAATGGAGCCCGCAGGGAGACCGCCTGATTTTCACTGTCCGCCGTCGGCTGGTGTCCCATCAAACACCCCTGAACGATATGGCGCACCTGCGCTTCGATGTGCTCACATTGCGTCCCGACGGCACAGACATCCACAACGCCGTCCCGGCCGACCAGTGGGAGAAGGGGGGCCACCACATCAACTGGTTCCCCGATGGAACGAAGCTCTCAATGAACCTGAGCATCAACCGCGACGGCATGCGCCTCTGCCAGGTTGGCTACGACGGCAGTGATCTGCAGCCTATGTTCGACGATGTGGTCGGTTCCGGCCATCCCAGCCTGCACCCGAACGGCCGTCACATCGTCACCGACTCGTATGCGCAGGAAAGCGTGGCTTTCGGAGACGGAACCGTCCCTCTGCGTTGGATCGATCGCGAGACCGGACGTGAGGAGGCCCTCCTCCGCATCGGCGCACGAACCGAACCATGCGAGGACGGAGCGCTCCGTGTCGACCCTCATCCCGCCTGGGACCGCACCTGGCGTTACCTGGTGTTCAACGGGGTCGCCGGAGACAACACCCGCCGCGTTTTCCTCGCCGATATGAAGCCACTGCTCAATCGGTGAGACTCCTCCCCTGCCCGAACAGAGCCGCGCACAACGTGAGCGGTCGTCCCCTGCCCGAACAGAGCCGCGCACAGCGTAAGCGGTATTCCCCCTCCTGGAGGAGCCGCATCTCCGTATGCGGCCTGCTTCATCAACTGGAAGAAGCCCCCTCCCGTTGGTCAGGGCTCTGACAGAGCCGCGCACAGCGTAAGCGGTATTCCCCCTCCTGGAGGAGCCGCATCTCCGTATGCGGCCTGCTTCATCAACTGGAAGAAGCCCCCTCCCGTTGGTCAGGGCTCTGACAGAGCCGCGCACAG
>Ga0209045_1000049_pt1 | contig 142652 bp, 80 predicted proteins | sample SaaInlLV_10m_DNA_4_FD_184664 | JGI IMG/M metagenome (GOLD analysis project Ga0209045, IMG submission 184664) | Marine microbial communities from expanding oxygen minimum zones in the Saanich Inlet - Saanich Inlet SI072_LV_200m_DNA (SPAdes) (version 2) | ecosystem: Environmental > Aquatic >...
GCTGCACGCTACACCTACGCGTGCTTCGATGCCACAAGAGGGCAATACAACGACGCGTAGATCTTTCCACTTGAACGAGAGAAGGTTGCAGATCCTTCTTCCTGCATCCACAGTAAACTACCGCTAGACGGAACGGATTGGGGAGAGACTGTAGACTGGGTTGCCGATTGGGTTAGCGCCAGCAGCAACGACACGGTCATTGGCGTCAAAGTCGACGATGACGCCGTCATTCCGCTGGGAGAGAAAGAGGATCGCGAAGACGGATTCGTTTCAGTGAGCAGCGTTCATGTAACAGTCGCTGAACTCGTGGCCGATCATGAAGAGATATGGTGGTTCAATGGCGGGGAGGCGACGAAGTATATTAAGGAGACCACCGTGAGATTGGTTGGCCCAGATACGGGAAGCTGCGTCTGGACATACGAAGGACCAGTGGTCAAGACAAGTGAAACCGACCGAACCATTGTGCTGAAGAGCAAGGGTCCCCCGCCTGCCACCAAGGACAACGTTACCGTCACTGCTACATACGGTGGGAAGACTTGGACGACTCATTTGACAGTCAGGATGCCGTGGGTAGAGAATGAGCTGAACGTAACCGACCATTCGTGGATCGTGGGCGGGCGCCAAGGATACGTGTCCAACCACCTCCTTGAGATTCGTGACCAGTTAGCGAAGGTGCTTCCGCACAACGTGGAGTACAATGAAGTGTGGGGAGCTTCCCTACCTTACTACCCCAACAACTGGCCCCCAATCTCCCCGGAAAGCGGCATGTTCTACCCGGCGGCGGATGTGGATTACCTCGGTAGGCTCGCGGGATCGAACTCCTTCCCGACCACAACGACCCCCGATGTTCCTCCCGCGCTCAAAGTGGTGGGGTTTCACGGGGACCATTACATCGGTCCCACCGCTTCGGGAAAGGGAGTGTGGGGTTTCGGGAGAGAATGGGTCTACTATACAAACCATGCCCGGCGGCAGGAGTATTAGGGTGGGGAGGGCAGGACACACTGAATCAGCCTTCGAGGAGTGGACAATGCCTGGAAAGAAGGGCATCAGGGCCTTGTGGTCGGTCGGACTAGTCATGCTGGGTGGGACTTCCCTTCTGGCGAGTCATGCGCCCAAGACGGGGCTTCGGGAATCCTGTGCAGAAGCAGAGATCATCGTCGTGGGACGAGTTTCCTGGGCGAAGGCCACGGGAAGGGAAACGACGCGGGAAAAGTACGGCAGACAGCTGAGATTCAGTGTTCGCCGGGCGGAATTGGTGGTCAAACAGGTCGCTAGAGGGAAGATCCAGCATGACCGGACCATGGTGGAGTTCCTGGGGGTGCCTGACCTGGGGGGGAGCATGGGGTCACGTGCCTACTTCAGGCTGGAGGACCTCATCCCGGGTGAGATGCATGTGGTTCTTCTCCATGACCGCGAGGAGGGTGAGGACTACTACACGCTAGTCAACGACTACCAATCGGTCATCCACATTGGTGAGTCGGAGGCCGTGACTCGTCTTCTCGCGACAGGCCCGGAGCAACACGATGCTGAGAACTACGTGGCCTCACTCCTGGCGACGTCTTTTCCCGAACTCAGTTCCTATTCCGAGATGGTGACCTCGCTGGAGGATCTGGTCTCGCTGCGAGGCAAGCAGTCGGTTGCCACCTTGAAGGACGTTCTTGACCGCTCGCAGGATCCCCGTATCAAAGGCTGGATTCTCGGTATGCTTCTCCGGCTCGAGGACCGCTCCTCTGTCCAACGGGCGGTTGAGTTTCTGACAGAGGACGACGAGTCAGACAAAGCTGTTGTCGATGCGAAAAGGCGCGTGAGCACGTGGTTGATGTGCGTGAAGGACAAGTCGACGGTTGAGGAGTACATCGTCCCTCTCCTGAAGAACCCGGAGGGCTTCGTCCGTTGGAGGGCTTCATGCGTGCTCAGGGAAGCGAAATGTGCACGAGCCGTCCCGGATCTCGTCGCGGGCCTGGAAGACACCGACCAGCGCGTGAGACACCAGTGCCTGATGGGACTCGCTGAGACAATGGACCGGGGCGGGCACTGGGGGCCGGGTATCGAGCTCCTCGAGAAAGATGAACAGACGTATATCAAGCGCTGGCAGGATTGGTGGGAGAAGGAGGGGCAGGAACTGTCAGCGAAACTGCGCCGGGGCGAGATTGCCACGTTCCCACGTCCGGCGCGAGCCCGTCACCCTCGCCTGCCAGTCTATGCGCCAGAGATGGGGCTCCGCGAGGTCTGTGCCGGTTCGGAGACGGTCGTTGTGGGAAAGTCGGCTCGGAACAGTCTGGAGGCCAGGAGATTACCTTTGTGAAGGATGGGGCGGTAACGAGATTCAGTCGTCGTCGCGTTGGGATGGCGGTTGAACGAGTGCTCAAAGGGAGGACTCAAGATGACAACATCGTGGTGGAGCACCTCGGAGCTCTGGAAGCAGGTGCCTTGCCTGCCGGTGAGACGCCGGAGGAACTTGCCCCGGGCGAGACTGTTGTTCTGTTCCTGAATGAGCCGCGGGATGGCGAGGACTGGTACAGGCCCGCAAACTACTGGCACTCCGTGATCCGTATTGGAGATTCGGGGGCTGTAGCCCGCCTCCTCGGGAAGATCCCGGACCAGCAAGACGTAGAGAAATGTATCGAGTCGCTCCTGATTGCTTCGCTGGCGGAACTCGAACCCTCCTCCTCTGAGTTCTGGGATTCGCTCGATGACTTCATATCGCTCCGCGGGGGAGTTCCTGGTCTCGTCTCCGGGCTCGAAGATGCTGATCAGGACGTCAGATACCAATGTCTGATGGGGCTCGCAGAGACGTTTGGGCGAGAAGGCGACTGGGCTCCGGGAAAGCCCGTCTTCCTGAAGGACGAGGAGCCCTACATCAAGCGTTGGCAGGACTGGTGGAGGGAGGAAGGTCGGAAGGAGCACGCGAATCCTCAGGACCAGGAATGAACCGGTGCTTTCGTGATGGTCCGGGACGATAGCCGGTCAGGGATGGCCGGAATGCCAGACAGCGGATACGGAGGGCGGTGCCGAGCTGGAACTCGGCGTTCCCAGGTGGAAGGGATGCCGAGTTGGCGCCCTTCTGTTCAGCATCTTGGCGGCCCCAGGCGGGGCCCAGGCACAGGAAGTTCGCTTCCGTGAGTCGCGCATTCGCATCAAGCTGAGGCGCAACCTATTCTTGGACAGTGTAATACATTACGACAGACGATGGTGTCACGGCCACCGTCTACGTGGGCGCCCGTCGCGCGAGCGGCGGCTACCGGGGGCGCGAAGGTCAGGTGGGCCTGGTCACCTGGCGTTCGCGACACCAGCACGCGGGGTCCGGGGGAGAGTTTCTTCCCCGGCGGGGTCTTGGGGCAGAGCCCCGTGCCTTCTGCTGCAATGAGTTACGGCTTGGATTGAGGCGTATGCGCGGCGGCGGGACGCAGCTCGGCTCCGGCAGAGCCCTGACCAACTGGGGAGGGGGCTTTCCATGTTGAGCGGGGAAGACCGCTTACGTTGTGCGCGGCTCGGTTCAGGCAAAGACAACCGCTCCCGTAGGAAGTCGCGGCTCTGACAGATAGCCCGGAGTTTCAGACGAGCGACTGAGTTACTTCCCCACCTCGTCCCACGGGACATCCTGCGGCAGGCGATCGGTTCGGGCAGCCGCGGCCGCGACTTTTCCCGCGGCTTCGCCCATGGGGACAGCATCCGCGGTCACTCGGTAGCTGGCGTGGGCAAGGAAATCGCCACTGATGCATCGGCCTGCCATCATGAGACCGTCCACATCAGCTGCAATCAGGGCTCGGATGGGGATGTCGTAGGGCTTTGCTTTGACTCCTTCATTGCCCAGCCCTTTCCCTTTGGCTGGATTCGTGGCGTGGACATCGACGCAGAAGTGGCACCGTGTGGCGGCATCCGGATGGCGGACACCGGATACGAGATCGTCGACCGTCACCGCGTATCGCCCCTTGATCCGACGTGCTTCCCGGACGCCGATCTGATCCGATGTCGCCACGATACGGATGTCCTTCCATGGCCCCCCGACCTTCCGCAGTGCCGCCATCTGAGCATGTACTTCTGTTCGGCCGCGCAGCGTTGACTGCGTGAGGTGGTCGGCGTCGATCCCCGACATCCCGTACTCGTGGTTTGACATCATCAGGAACAGGTTGTCGTGGATGTGGAACAGGGTTGGGTGGCTGTAAGATGGTGGCGTCCCGGCTTCCGTCAGCAGCGTCTGGAGTCTCTTCTTGTGGCTGATTCTGGATTGTCCGTCCTCGGGCCGACGTGCATTGGTGAACTGCCGGATCGCTTCGAGTTCGATCCCCGTGACAACCGCGATGAAGCTCATCGGCTGCGTTTCTCCGCTTCCCGGGCGCCCCACGGAGAACGTACAACCCGCGCGCGCACCGAGGTCACCGTCACCGGTGCAGTCGATGAAGACCGGCGCCCGCCAGGCTTCGCGGCCGGACTTGGATTCTGTGATCGCGCACGTGATACGGTTCTCAGCGTTGCGGATCGTGTCGACTACGCGGGTGTGCAGGCGAATGGTGACTCCCGCCTCCAGACACATCTCCTCCAACAGGAGCTTGGTTTCCTCGACGTCGAAAGCCAATCCGGACAGCCCGACCGCGTTGCGCGCTTTCAGGCCGTTCACGATCTCCATCAGGATACCGTTCTTACTCGCGTGCATGCCGCAGACGAACGCCATGCGGCCGACGGTCCAGATTCCGCCCAGACTGCCGTGGAGCTCGATCAGGCGTGTCCGCGCTCCAGCTCGAGCCGCGGCCAGGGCGGCCGCTACTCCAGCCGGTCCTCCGCCACAGACGACGACGTCGCAGTCTTCGGCTACCGGTGTCTGTCGAGCTGCTTCAGTGATCGCCGTCATCAGCTCAGCCCCCGGCTCAGGTCCAGCAGTGCCCCGGTCATCAGGTCCCCGGCGGAAGGAGCGAGGAAGCTGCCTCGACAGAGGGTGGGTTCGTATCCCCCGCCTTCGAAGCCGGCCGGAGTGGGGACGTATCCGCATCCGCCGTTTGCGAACGTTGCTACCATCAACGGTTTCCCTGCGTCGGCCTTCAAGCGCAACCCGTACTCACAGAAGGGTTGCCAGGGAGCGGCCGCGATGAGTGTCTCACCGATGCGGTAAACGTCGATCGGTTGTTCACTGGTCGTTGCGTCACCGAGGCGCTCGGCCAGCAGCAGTCGGTCACGTGCCTGCCACTTGGCGGATGTCCAGTCTTCATCCGAGGTCGCCAATGCTTGATCTGCGGCAAGCTGCTCGGGAGTCGGCACGCGGCAGGGCACGGTCACTTCCCCATGGGCCGAATTGCAGAACAGGGCCTTCTTCCTGTTGCCCTCTTCGCACGTCATCGACTTCCAGGTGCAATCGGCCAGCGCTGCCCCCATGCGTTTTGCCCATTCCGGGCCCGCTTCACGTACGTCCGGGTTCGCGAAGTCGAACTGATTGATATCTCCACAGGCCCCGTTGAGGAACACCATGCAGAATGCGGCATTGCCGCTTCGTTCGGCCAGGGCATTGCGCCAACAGCCTGCGTAGTCTGCAGAGAATTCACTTCCCCACATGACCGTGCTGTGGCAGGTGTAATTGGTGATGGCCCCGAGCCACGTCCCCTGCGTGTCACGAAATGCCAACACGCGCAATTCAGGATCGACTGGTCCGGCGGGGTGCAGGACCTCGGGATTGTCCTTCCCGGGGTTGGTTTTGTGCGAGCCGTCGGGCAAAACCCAGCGCCGGTTGAAGGCCCAGTCGGGACAATCGTCTGCTGCCTCGATCAGCTCTGCCTCAACGCGTTGCCCCAGGGCAGACACGACGGCTTCTGAGATCCTCTCGGCGAGAAGATCTGAGTAGGTCGGGTTTACATCAGTTCCCAGGACACTGTGGCTGGGGCCGCCGCAATGAGTGTGTGTCGCCGCGATGCAGATGTCCCGTTCGTTCAGCTCGGTCTCAGCGCACGCACGTTCGCGAGCGGCCGCAACGGTCGCATCCGGCACCCACACAGCGTCTACACTCACAACGGCCAGGAGGCGGTCATCATCGCCCTCAACCACACACGCCTGGGCCTGCAACGGATCTCTGATCCCGGTCGAGACCCGGGGACTGAATCCTCCGGGAATGTCGCTCCCGATCTCGGGGGTGATGTCTAGAGTCGCGAAGCCAACTCGCATTTCTAACTCCTGATTTCGGAGGGGAGTGAACGCTGATCACGTGTCTGACGGTCAGCAACGTATCACACTGCTCATGCGCTACGACCGCAGAGCGTCGCGTCACAGATCCTCCTACTCGTCGAACACGACCACGGACCAGCCCTTCACTTTGGGGATCGTGACAGTCGCGTAGTTGCCGTCGATGGTGAACGCGAGTTCTTCACAGCCTGGGGCCAGATAGACCTTTTTCGGGAGGCGTTCATCCAGGCGCAGGCCTATCGTGAAGTCATTCAGCTCAAGCGGCTCTTCGATCATGTTGATTCCCGCGCCGCGTGATTCCGGCAGGTAGGCCAGGACGTAGACCATTCGGCGTCCCGGCTGTGAGGTAACAGTCACGCGACTGAAGGCCGGGGCACCGGGCGTTCGGGTCAATGGCTCAGGCAGGAAGCGGTCCAGCAGGTTGGCGATGATCTGCCGCATCGGCAGGGCGCCGCTGTTGAAATAGGTCCGGAACACCGGATGACTCACGTGAGCGACCCGACCACAGACAGTCACCGCTGGTCGGCCGGTGTCGGTGTCGGGGGGCGTGTACCGGCTCCCATGGCGTCCGTCCCATTCATTGTTGTAGTACGGGGCCACAATGGTCGCGAGGACGTCCGTGCCTGGCTTGGCGGCGATGTCTGTGCCCTTCTCGTATAGCGTCACGGGCATATCCGGCATTCCATCGGTGAACTCCGGGCCAAAAGCGACATACGCCGGGTCGAACGGATCGTCGCCCTGGTAGTCGACCCCCCAGGCATCCAGCACGAACTGGGACCGTGTTTCGTCGAGGCCTGAGTAACCGGTTGAGATGATCGCACCACCGTGGTCAAGGTGCGCTTGCAGCCGCTTTGCCATGTCTGCACTGACGTCGACTTCGTCGGGGAGGACCAGGATTTTGTACTTGTCCCACGGTGCTGCCAGGGTGACGTTGTCGAACTGCATGTTCAGTTCCGCGAGGACGCGCGTCGCCGACTTCGTGGCCTGTACCGCGAGATTCTTCTTCTGCGGTCGTGCGCCGCCTGCCCATTGATAGCCGGGATAGCCACACTTCATCACGTTCGCCATCTCCACCACCGGCTCGGCGCCTTCTATCCAGGGCTGAAGCGGCTGAAGGCCTGCATAGACGGCTTTATCCATAGCCATGACGGCTCGATTCAGATCTCCGCGTGGATGGAAGTGGTCGCCAATGGTCGGGGCAACGCCATTCGCGATGCCGTAGATACAGTCGTACTCGACACTGGCCTTGGTTCGGACGCCCCCAAAGTCTCCCCAGCTTTTCTGGAAGCGCCCGGTCATGTTCAGGACAGGCTTGCCAAGTGTGCGCATGTAGCGTGAGATCATGGGGAGCAGCTCGTAACCCCAGCCGCCTTGCGGCAGACACTCGAGTTCCAGGTAGGTCCCGAGTTCGGCCTGCGCTTCGTAGTCGACTCCGTTGAAGTAGAGGAGCAATTCGGGATCGATGGCCCGGACACCGTCGGAGAGCTTCCGGGCCATGGTCAGCATCTTGCGGTAGTTGAAGTCGTTGAGTTGAATGGGATCGGTGAAGTCGACGCCTTCTGCCTTCATCTTCTCCATGCATTCGATGCCGATGCAGGGTTGCGTGTGGAAGCAGTCGAAGAAGAACCCGTCCACGCCGTACCAGTCCGCGACTTCCCGGGCCATCTCGGTGACATGATCGGCGTATCCTGTGTTGTAGCACATCTGGCGGAAGAAGGAGTTACCGAAGGGTTCCCGGTAGCTGCGGCCGTCCGCGGGCAGCACAGCCCAGTCCCGGTGACGGTAGCATTCCTCGTGGCTCAGTCCGACGTTGATGTAAGCTGAGATCGCGATGTCTCGCGCATGGCAGGCCGCCACCAGGTCACCGTAGAGGTCTCCTTCCATTGCGTCATGGGGGATGCCCAGCTTGGTGGGGTAATAGGCTGTTCCCAGATTACACCGGGCCGGGAAGACAATGAAGTCAACCCCGCACTCGGCAATCCAGTCCGTGATGGCGTCCATGTCGAACGCTTTGCCGACATCCGGATTCGCCGGCATGGTGTGGAAATCGAAAAACAGAGCCCACTTCGGAATGTGCATTAGCCAAACTCCCGTCCGCTCAGGACCAACTATGGAACGCCAGATTAACGACTCTTCATACCTCACAACTGCCCCGGAGACCTATGACCAGTCCCGTGGCGCCAAGCATACGCAGAGGAGTCCCCGAAATCAACAGTTCCGCGACTCAATCAACGTAGGCCGTGCGGATGAACTCCTCGGCCTCTGCTCGCGTCGGGCAGTGTTTGCGGATGGCGAACTGTTTGAGTTGAGGGCCGAACTCACGCTTCATGGCTTTGAGTTGATCGATGCTGCGGCATCCGAACACGCACATCTTTTTGCCGGCCTCAACGGTCTTGTGGTAATAGGGCCACCAGCTGGGATCGTCCACGGGAGCGGCGCCGGCGCCGGGCGTCCACTGAAGGGCTTGCAGCGCATCGACGGAGAGCAGGTGATCGTGGTGAATGAGTGCCCCCGGCCCGTCCCAATGGTACAGGTTGTAGGGGATGTAGTTGCAGAGGTCCTCAAGCACCGGCACCATGAATTCCCCGAACATATCCGGGGAGATCATGGCGGAGAAATCGCACTGGAACTTGCCGCATTTCCCCGGGGCCCACAGCCAGAAGTGAGAACCGCCCGTCTCATCCTTGATCCGCTCGTAGACGGCATCGTAGTATTCGTGGTAGAGCTCTGAGATCCGAGCGAGACCCTTGTGTACCCAATCGGGGCGTTCGATGAGGTCAACGAGGAGTTCCTGGCTTCCCCGCATGGCGGCGAGGGTATCCAGGCCCTCGATGAGATCCGGGAACGTGACCATGAACTTGCCCTGGCCAGCGCTGACCAAGCCATCCAGCAGGGCCCGCTGGAATCCCCAGTGCCAGTTGTCCGGGTCCGCGTTGAACGCCGTGGATTCAGTGTCTTCCAGGCACGGTCTGAACCAGACCGTACCGGGTTGTTCTACACCCTCACAACCCAGGAAGAGCGCCAGGCAGTTGGGGCCGAGGCACGGGCTGGCTGTTGGGATCGCCTCCCCTGAGAGCTCCACCCCCCCGGCCTGTCGGATACCGAGGTTGGTTCTGAATTCGAGGCTTTTGGCTGTGTAACGTTCACAGAGCACGCCCTCTGGGGGTGGCATGACCGGCACGTCTTCCAGCCGTTCGCTTCGGGGGCTGCTGACCAGCAGCACGGGCCGGCCGATGTCGCCACCATTCCACCAGGTGGTGAGCCTATCTCGAGCTTCAGCAGCATCCGGACGATAGAGCATGGCAGGTTCCCTTTACTGTGTCAATCTTGCATCAGGGCGCGTTGCCGTTTGGTGTAGAGCTGACGGAGCATTTCCAGGCCTCGGTCGACCATGAGTTCGACGCCGGCCACGTCGATGAACGTACCCCAGGAGATGAGTGCCTCGTAGCCGCCACCTTCCCAGGCATCGCGCGTGATGAGGTAACCGAGTGAGTCGTTGCTGAGCTCGATGGGGAAGGTCCAGGGGAAGGGGCTGTGTCCCTTGGTGTGCACTTGCCAGTCCACGAAGACCTCTCCCGGCAAAGCCATGAAGGCTGTGTCCCCGATGTGCCAGGCTTGGACCCACGTTTCTACGTCGGTTACTCCTTCGGCACGCAGGTTCTTCTGAGCATTCAGGAAGTACTCGTTCTGCTCCGTTGTCCAGCCACACTTCTCCAGTCGTTCATGCTGGTCCAAGTCCAGGTCTCGGAGTGGGATGCGGACGAGACGTTTCTGGGCTCCGAGAGTCACTTTCGTGTTGATTGGTCGGCGGTCCTTGAGGGCAGGGATCATGCTGTCGGCGAGATGGCTCCCGGTTGTGCGATGATCACGTGGGAAGGTGGGGTTGATGTCAGCGCAGCAACCGGGCAGGAAGAGGGGAACAACCTGGTCCCCGAACTCCGTCCGGATTCGGTCCGAGACAATGGCTGGGTAGTCGGCACTGAACTCGGGACCGAAATCGCTGTTTGCGTGGAGCGTGAAGTGGTAGAGCAGGGCGATGAGGTCGCCGTTCAGATCATCGAAGGCCATCATCCCGATTTCGGGGTCTACCGGGCCCGCAGAGCAAACGGCTTGGAGATCGCTGTTGATATGACGTCCAAGGAGCCAGGTGTTGACGTGGCGTCCGTCCTTGAAGCGGATTCGGCGGTTATGTTGGATTCGGCTCTCAAAGGCCCGGGCGCGGCTCATTCGCGCCGGGACGCGGTTGGCGTCGGCCTGGGTGACGGCCTCAGCAATTCTGCCGGGGAGGGCTGACATCCAGTCTGCATTGAGGCATTGCGGCTGACGCTTGCGCGTGTAGGGGCCGGTATGCGTATGGCTGCAGGCGAAACAGATGTGCGTCTCGGGGATCCCCGTTGCCTGCGATGCCAGCTGGACGGCTTCGTCCCCACCGTAGCCGCGTTCAAGTGAGATGAGGTCCAAGGCGACGTAGGCCAACCGGGAGCCTTGAGCTTCGATGACCACGGCGCTGGCATTGAGGGGACTGGAAACGCCTGTCGACGTGCGCGGTGACAGAGAACCTGCCAACAGCGTCCCGACATCGGGGGTGATGTTCACTCGGGCAGCACCAACGGTCATCACGTCGTTCGGCATGGAGCAGTTCTTTCCTTTGGTGGTCATCCCAACGCTGGAGCAAACATACGCGCTGCGGTCCCGGATGCCATGCTCGGGGATTCCGGCGGCTCAAGAGGCGCTATGGTACGCATGCCGATATCAGCAGGACGGACGCGATGATCTGGGCGTTGAGGAGAACCGGACAATGGCTGGAAATGGGACGGATCGCATTACCCTGGGGGAAGGTGGGTACAGCTACACGGTATCCGGGGACAACTGGGGAAATCTCCCGGAAGGTTGGTTCTACAAGGAAGCGACGTGCGTCGATGTAGACTCGCAGGACAACGTTTACGTTTTCAATCGCGGCAATCATCCTATGATCGTGTTCGACAGTGTCGGCAACGTTCTGCGTACTTGGGGAGAAGGGTTGTTCACCAATCCGCATGGTGTGACGATCGCCCCGGATGACACGGTCTTTTGCGTCGACAATGCCGACCACTCGATCCGTCAGTTCACACCGGAGGGGAGCTTGCTCATGACGCTCATTCCTCCGCATGGAGCGTCTTCGGCGATGAGCGGGAACGCCGTGAACGGGCCCACCCGTGTTGCTGTTGATCCACGTAACGGCGAGATCCTGGTGGCTGACGGCTACGGCAATGCCCGGGTCCATCGCTTCTCGCCGGACGGCAAACACCTTCTGGCATCCTGGGGCGAGTCCGGAACTCAACTCGGCCAGTTCAATATCGTGCACGACATCGATATCGACCTGGACGGCTTCATCTACATCGCTGACCGGGAGAACCGGCGCGTTCAGGTGTTTGATGCCACTGGTCGTTTTGAGACGCGGTGGGGGGATTTTTCCCGAGCGGCCGCGGTGAGTCTGGGGCATGGGCGCTCGCAGCTTGTCTTCGTTGGGGAGTATTTCGCCGGCGGGAACGAGGCTTACGCGGTCGGCACCGGTCTAGGCCCCCGCGTGTCTGTCCTCGACCGGCAGGGCACAGTGCTGGCCCGGCTTGGTCGTGAACCTTACGGCGAGGCCCCCGGTCATTTCTGGGCCCCGCATGCCATTGCCGTGGACTCCCGCGGTGACCTGTACGTGGCCGAGGTGTCTTACGCGGAATTTGGCATCAATATGGATCTCGATCACGAACTGCGTTCTCTTCAGAAGCTCGGGCGATTGGTAAGCTGAGTAAAGGAGCGACCGGGAAGTCCCAGGCCCCAATGGGGAATGGCAGTAAGGTGGTGCCTGAACGGGAACCCAGCGTTCGAGGGCGACCGCCCTCGAACGGGATTGCCGTGAACCGTGTTTCCAGCCTGGAGGGCGGTCGCCCTCGACCGCTTGAGTTCACCAAGCAGGTCTTTCCGTGCAGGCACTAAGATGAGGGCCGAGGAGTCTGGTGTTCCCACCGGACCAACGCAACTCCGGCAAGGGCTACGTTGCTGACTACGAACAAAGTCCGCCACCAGCAAGACGACGTTCGTAGTGAGGCACGTAGGGCAACGGCGGGCCGTTCTTCCTGCCTATGCTAGCGCCATTCGGTCCCAATGGGAGCGGCCAGCACGGTTCGTTTGGTGCCGGGCTGGCTTTGGTGTAGGTTAGATGTCTTTGATTCACAATTCTGCCGGGCCGCTGTATGAGGAGGCACTCCATGAACCTGATCTGTCGTCTGTCGCTGATTCTTGCCGTCTGTCTTGGACATCTCGTGCTGGGTGGCCCTGTCCCCGCACCACCTGCTGCAGAGGGACTCTTTCCTGAGTTCAATCTCGCGGACACCGCAGCGGCTCAGGCGCTCTTTGACCCCATGGACGGAAGCCTGCCGGTGACGCTTGGGCGGGTTGGACAGGGAGCGTTCGTCCGCCTGCCCGTCAATCTCGCAGGCGCAGACCATGAACGGGCCAGCTGGGACATGAGGATCACGGCCGATCTGGCCGTGGCCCGTGGGATCCAGTTCGACTTCTACTGCGAGGACTCCAGATCCATCGCGAGCTTTGCTCTCTACTTCCGCAGCGGGGATGGCTGGTTCCGCACCGGATTCTCCCCGGAGAAGGACGGTCAATGGCAGCGCATTGTCATCGACAAGAGCACGACCGGAACCGAGGGCACACCGGCGGGATGGGGGACAATCGATACCATTCGCATCTCCGCGTGGCGTGGCGGAGATAAGGACACGGTCTGCGCGATCGCGAATGTGGGCCCGGTCGGCGCCGACGCAGACATTCTCGTGGTGCGGGCGGACTCCTGCGCCTCAGCCGGGAATCGGGAATCCAAGGGATACTCCCAATATGCCGAGACCGTGACAGCTTGTTTAGGGGATGCGGGCCTCGACCATGCCCTGCTGTCGGATTTGGATGTGACATCCGAGCGGCTGGCTGGCCGCAAACTGGCCATTCTGCCGTACAACCCGCGGTTGCCTGAGGGGTTGCTTTCGCTGCTGGAGGAGTTTGTGGGTGGTGGTGGGCGTGTCATCACCTGTTATTCGTTGGCCGATGGCATCCCGGAGTTGATTGGGGTCAAACGTGGGACCTGGGCTTCAGCCGGAGAAGGCGGTCATTACCAAGGGTTCGCGCGAACTGCGCAGGGCCTGGCGGGGCAGCCGGCGTTGGCCGGGCAACGGTCGTGGTGTTCGCAACCTGCTGAGCCGATTCCGGGAACAAGTCGGGCTGTCGCGGTGTGGCGAGGCTCGGATGGCGTTGACACGACTATCCCCGCAGTCGTCGTCTCAGACCGAGGAGGCCATGTGGGGCATGTCTGGCTGAAGGATGACTGGGGCAACAAGAAGGCGTTGCTCCTATCCCTGGTCGGCGGGATTGTCCCGGGGGTGTGGGAGACGGCAGCCGGTGCGGAGTTCGCGGGTATAGGACGATTTGGGGGCTACGCAGACTTCCAGGCGCTGCATCAGGACCTGGCCACGCAAACGGGGCAGGGACGGGAGGAGTTGAACCGTGCGGTTCGCCTCCGCGCCAAGTCCAAGAGCTTGATGGCGGACGGCGAATGGGTGGACTCGATCACGGCCTCACAAGATGCGGCGACTGCTGCACTGCGAGCTTGGTGTCTGACGCGCAAATCAGAGCCCGGGGAGTTCCGGGCCTTCTGGTGCCACAGCGCGTTTGGCGTCGCGGGGAAAACATGGGACGAGGCCATCAGGCAGCTGGCTGACTGCGGCTTCACCGCGATTCTCCCCAACATGCTGTGGGGCGGGACGGCCTACTACGAGAGCGACGTGTTGCCCGTGCACAAGAGGGTTGCGGAAGAGGGCGATCAAATCGACGCGTGTTTGGCGGCGTGCCGCAAGTACGGGGTCGAGTGCCACGTCTGGAAAGTCAACTGGAACATGAGCGGTCACGCGTCAGATGAGACCGTTGCAGTGATGCGGAAAGCCAACCGGGTCCAGGTCAACAACACGGGGGAGGTCCAAGAGCGTTGGCTCTGCCCATCGCATCCGGCTAACCGGGACCTCGAGGTTGCCGCGATGGTCGAGGTAGCGCGGAAGTACGCGGTTGATGGAATCCACTTTGACTACATCCGCTACCCGGGGCGCAGCAACTGCTTCTGTGCTGGGTGCAGGGAACGTTTTGAGGCGCGGATTGGGGCATCGGTGGCCAATTGGCCGGGAGACTGTGCCAGGGGTGGCCCGAACGAGAGTGCGTGGCTGGACTTCCGGCGCTCAAACATCGACGTGGTCGTCAAGACCGTGGCGAAACAGGCCAAAGAGGTCCGGCGTGATGTGGACATATCTGCGGCTGTTTTCCGGAACTGGCCGGTTGATCGGGACGGTGTGGGGCAGGACTGGAAGCTCTGGTGCGACAAGAGGTGGCTGGACTTCGTCTGCCCCATGGACTACACCGAGAGCAACACGACGTTTACGAATCAGGTGCGGGCACAGGTTGGCTACGCGGGGAAGGTCCCGCTGTATCCGGGGATAGGGCTCAGCTGTTGGCGGAACCCGCTGGATGTGGTCAAGCTTGTTGAGCAGATCGAGATAACGCGGCAGTTGAAGACTGGTGGATTCACGATCTTCCAGTACGGCAGCCGGATGGAGCCGGTACTGCCTTTGGTCTCGTTGGGGACGACGGCGAGACGGTGAGGGGGGAGGGGACAGGCCACGCCGGTGTCTTTGCCGCCAATGTGGGAGCGGGTGCCATCCCGCGATTTTTCTGTGTCCCAGCGTGTGAAGCCGATCGGAGCACGGCGGCTCCTCCCACATTCCGAGTCAATCGGAGCACGGCGGCTCCTCCCGCGACTCCGGTCATTCGGCCCTGAGGCGCCTCACGGCCTCATTGACGGCATCGAGGATTTTCCCGGCTGCCCCGGGGACCGGGTCGCTGAGCATCGGGAGGAAGACCAGATTCGCATGCGTGGCCTCGCTTACCGGGAAATCGCCTTCTTCGTATCCCTGCCAGGGGCCGTCGAAGCCGGTTGAGTCGGTCGGACAGATGGGGCCGCGATCGTGCCCGAACAGGTCGAAACCGTCCCCAAAAATCGGCAGGCGATGGAGCAATTCGTAGCCTCCGTCGCTGGCCGGCAGGCCTTGTGCGTTGAGCGCTTTCAGGAAGGCATCGCGTGACACACCGGGGAGGTCATCGGGCTGGAAGAGGGTGGGGAGACCATAGTACCCACCTCGTTCGGAGCCTTCGGCCGTGGGGATTGGAGTAAGGCACGAGATTTCTGCCAGACCTGCCTCGACTTCCTTCACGTATCCTGCACGCCGTTCGTTCAGCGCATCGAGTTTCTCGAGCTGCACGGCCGCGATACCGATCCCCAGGGGATGGGCTCGGAACTTCATTCCGGTTCCCAGGGGCTGCAGGTGTTGGTAGTTGGTTGTGACCAGATCCATTCCCTTGATCCGATTGACTTGGCCGATCAGGCAGGCGCGGTCGAAGATTTCGGGATCGTTGGTAGCCAGGATGCCGCCCTCACCGGCACTGGCCGGCTTGGAGCCCTGCATGCTCCAGCAGCCAACGTGGCCAATCGAGCCGGCGGGCCGGCCCTTGTACATGGCACCGTGGGCGTGAGAACAGTCTTCGACTACAGGGATGCCGGTTTCGCGACTGATCTCCATGATGGCGTCCATGTCGCAGAGCCAGCCCCACAGGTGTACGACCACGATGGCTCTCGTGCGGCTAGTGATGCGGCGACGGATGTCCGCCGGATCAATGACCACACTGCCGGGCAGCGATTCTGCAAACACCGGTCGTGCACCAAGCAACAGAGCAGGGGAGATTGTGCAGATCCATGTGTAGTCAGGGCAGATGACTTCGTCACCCGGGCCAACCTTCAGACCGAAGAACGCGCTGTAGAGGGCGCTGGTGCCGTTCGTGACGGTGATGGCGTATTCCGTACAGGTGCGTTCACGCCATGTCTGTTCGAATTCGCGAACGACAGGCGTTCCCCCGGACAGTTCATTGCGCAGGGTCATGTCATAGGCCATCCGGGCCTCGGCCTCTCCGACCTGTTGCCACTGATCCAGACCTTCCATGACGGATGTCGCGGTCTGAACGAAGACAGGGGCGTTCCCCTGGATGTCTCGATGTGCCATGTGATGGACCTGTCAGTTGTCGGTTATCAGGGCGTTTGTCCCGTGCACCAACGTCTTGCGGGTGATGCCCGGCAGGGCCGGGAGGCGGCCCTCCGCGGACTGCTTGGAGAAGCGGCGAGTTTCGGAGGTCGTCATCTGCGCGATTGCTGACTCACGTTTTCAGTTTCCGGCCGGAACGAACTGCCGGAAGAAGGCGATCTCCCTCTTCACGGCGGGGATGAACTCTTCGTCGGGGACTTTGAACTCGCAGTGCACGGAAATCGGGCCGTCGTAGCCGATCGCCTGCAGGGACTCGAAGACGTTCGTCCAGTCGACGACACCGTCGCCTGCGACCACCCAGCTTTTCTCCACGGCGCCGTGACCATTTCTCTCCACGCGTGTCAGCAGGATGTCTTTCGTGGCGATCAGGCTGAGGTGAGCCTTCACCATGTTCAAGGCCAAGGCTATTTCTTCTCCTTCGATGGCCAGATGGGCCGGATCCATGTAGGCACCAATCAAAGCCGGATCAAAGCCTTCGACAAGGTGAGCCATGCTCGCGCCGTTTAGCCCCATACAACGGTTGCTGTGCGTGTGGTAGCAGACTTTGACCCCGTACTTCCTGGCGAGGGGGAGCCATTGCTCAAGTGCGTTGCGCACGTTGGCGACCTCGGTCATGTAATCGCCGTCGTCCGGGTTGATCTTGAAGTACCCGAGCTTGATGTGTCGGACGTCTGCCTTGTCCATGGCCGAGAGAATCGGCTCGGCAGTCGGGTGGTCCGGGGTGAGCAGGTCGAAGTTGCCGGTCACCATGGGGATGTCGAGGCCGTTTTCCCGGAACAGCGCGACGGCTTTCGGGAGCTCCTCGGCGGCATTGTCAGGAGACACAGCATAGTCCGGTCGGACGCAGAGATCCCACCCATCCAATCCCCATTCTCTTGCGACGTCGACGAGTTCGGGCACGCTCTTCTCTTTGAGCATCTTCGAGAACATGATCAGTTTCACAGAATCGTCTCCTGATGTGTGCTATTCCGGGTGTGTCAGCACCCCGTCGGCATGATTTCACAGTTACAGGGCGAGGAAGTACTCCAGCCATTTGGGCAGGCCAATCGCGATATCCACTCTGTCCTGAATTTCGAACTCGAGCGCGTAGTCACCGGTGTACCCGCCTGCTTCGACAGTTGCCGTGACCCATGCGTAATCGATCGAGCCTTCACCCAGCATCGTGCGTTCGTAGGTCCCGTCGACAACATGGCTGTCCTTGACATGGACGTGGGTAACGTAGTCCCCGAAGGCCGCGTACGCGTTCTTGTAGTCCACCCCGCAGGCCATCAGGTTCGCCGGTTCGTAGAGGACGCCGAAATGTGGAGAGTCTACGGCGCTGGAGAGCTCGGCGCAGGCATCCGGGTTGCCGGCGATACTGCCTTTGTGGTTTTCCATGCCCATGTAGACGCCTTTCCCGGCGGCATAGGCGGCGCTCTTCTGGAAGAACGGGACCAACTCAGGGATGATCGCCGGATCCTCGCCCGTGCCCGGGCAAACGCGGATCGAACGCGAGCCCAGGAAAGCGGCATTGTCGATTGCACGCTTCATTTCCTCGAATTCGGCTTCGGGGCCGACGTCGAAGATCTTCCGGCCGGGGTACGTACCCAGGTTGGCGATCAGGAGGCCGTACTCGGCCGCTTTGCTCTTGAGGGCGGTCACATCGCACTCATCCGGAGTGTTCGAGTAGTTCGGGAGTCCGCCCCAGAGATCGACTTTTCTGTAGCCGGAATCGGCGATCAGTCTGAAGGTGTAGTCGAGGTCTCTGTCTCGTACCGGGTAGTTGCAGGTCGAGATACGTTGAAGGTCCATAGCGTTTCCCTCAGTTGTCTGGAGGCGCCATCGTGTCGGCAGGAATGGCACGTCCGGAGGGACTCGAACCCCCAACCCTCTGCTCCGAAGGCAGATGCTCTATCCAATTGAGCTACGGACGCGCATTGCAGAGGCCCGTACTATGGCCCGGGCATCGACGAAGACAACCCGCGCGCGATGCCTGTTTGTCAGAGCCGCGGCTCGGTTCAGTCAGGGGATAACAGAGCCGTGATCTGCCGTCGTCCTGGGAGGGACTATGGCAGGACAAGCCAACAGGAGAGTTCCTCCGGGGGTGGCAGCAGGGGGTTTGGGGGCTATTTTCAGCAGCGTTCACGGAATCGATGGCAGCGACAAGGAGATAGTGGATGAAACTCGGGGCAAATTCAGTTCTTTTCGGCAAGTTTGATATGGAGACGTCCTTTAGATGGCTCAAGGCCTGTGGCTATGACGGCCTGGAGATCTCTGCCATTGATGGGATGAGCCAGCATCTGGTCCTCGATCAGTGGGAGGAACTGGCCCCCGTTGTCAAGGAGCTTTCGGAGCGCTATGAGTTGCCCGTGCTGGCCATGGAGCAACCGCGCCGTGACCCGGAGCGGATGGAGAAAGCGTTCCAGGCTGCCGTTGAGATCGGTATTCCAGTGATCAACTGTGGTCCCGGCGGAGAGAGTGGCGATGAGGACAGTCTGAAGGAAGTCATCGAGTCGCTGGGAACGCTCTCTGAACGGGCCGGTCACTACGGTTTGACACTGTGCGTGAAGGCCCATGTCGGCGCAGCCATCTACAACACAGAGACGTCGCTTCGAGCCCTGGAAGCGATCACCTGTCCGGCGTTCGGCCTTGACATGGATCCGAGCCACATCCACCGGGCGAACGAGAACCCGGTTGAGGCGATCAGCGCGGTGGTGGACCGGATCCGCCATGTCCATATTCGTGACTGCAAGGGACGCGAACGGGGGCCAGGGAAGCCGGAGAACCAGGCGAACGGTCGCGGCGATATTGACCTGCTCGGGTACATCCGCGTGCTGCATGAGTCGGGATACACGGGGCCTGTTGACCTGGAGGTGATCGGGGCCAAGGAGTATGAACTCCCTGCGTGTGTGGCCATTGCCGCAGAAGCCCGAGGGCACATGCAGGCTTGTCTGCAGGCATGTGGAGCCAGGTGATTGGGGATCCGACTTTCGATGCTCTCGATATTCGGGTATGGCGGGCCCACGGCACGAATCAGGAATCACGAGTCACGAATGAACCCTCAGGAGCGTAAGCATGGCTACGAGTAAGAAGACGGCGGGATCCCGGAAGCGGAAGCAACCGAATCTGTTGCTCATTGGGATCGATTCACTGCTTGCCACTCACATGAGCTGCTACGGCTATCATCGGCAGACCACGCCGCATATTGACAGGTTCGCCAAGGGCGGCACGCTGTTCGAGAATACCTTCTGTCCTCACGTACCCACCACGCCCGGATATGGCTCGATGCTTACGGGACGGGACTGCTTTGGTACCAACTGTGTGGCCTTGCGGCACAGAGGGCCGATGAATGAGGAAGCGAAGACGCTTGCAGAGGTGCTGGGTGAGGAAGGGTACAACACCACGTCGGTTGGTTTTCAGGGCAACCCGGCGGCGCGTGGTTTTCAGAACTACCTCCACTTCGGTGGTTGGGGGTCAAAGGCCGAGGGACGGAGCCCGAAGGCCCAGAACCTCAACAACGTGACGCTGCCAGAGCTGGCCCGCCTCGCGGACGAGGACGAGCCTTTTTTCCTGTTCCTGAGGCACATGGATCCGCACTCTCCCTACCTGCCTCCCGAGCCGTACGAGCGCATGTTCTATCACGGCGATGAGTGTGATGCCGACAATCCCTCGATGGATCCGGTGATGGAATTCCGCCCCTTCCGCGACTACTTCCTCTCCTGGATGCCTGACGGCATTACGGATAAAGACTACGTGGTTGCGCAGTACGACGGTGCCATTGCGTACATGGATGCCTGCATCCAGAGCATTTTCACTGAGCTTGAGAGTCTGGGCATCCTTGAAGAGACGATCGTGGTCATCAATGCAGACCATGGTGAGACCCTCTATGACCATGAGTGCTGGTTCGATCATCATGGCATCTACGATGTGACTCTCCGTGTCCCGTTGATCATTCGTTACCCGAAGAAGGTTCCGGCAGGTCGTCGCGTCAAGGGCTTCAACCAGCACAAGGACCTGATGCCGACTCTCCTCAAACTGCTGTCGATCAAGACTGATATGCCTTTTGAGGGTAGAGACCTGATGGATTTGGTGAAGGGCAAGAAGGAGAACTTCGACACTGAGTTCTACATCACTGAATGTACGTGGATGCGCAAACACGGGTGGCGCACCCCTGAATGGAAACTGATTCGGGCGTTGGAGCCGGACTTCCACTTCAAGCCGCCGGTCGAGCTCTATAACCTGTTGGCTGATCCTGATGAGAACAACAATCTGGCCGACAAGGAACCGGAGGTGGTGGCGTACTTGACGAAGCGAATGGAGGACTTCATCGCGAAGCGTGAGAAGGAAGAGGGGCGCACGAACCCGATGCTCACGCAGGGGGCCTGGCATGGTCATGATGAGATCGGCGAACGCGGTTTCAAATCGAGCCAGGAAGCCTACGACACGATGCACATCGGCGACCCCGAACAGGCCGCCAAACTGCAGGCCCGGGCAAGGTAAGAGATCTGTCAGCTGTCAGTAGGGCAAGCTCCCGGACGAAGAGCTTTCGGGATGTGTGGGCGTGCCCTCCTAAGGACGCACTCCCCAGTGATTTCAGGAGAAAACGATGCCTCTTCGAGTGGCCGTGATTGGTTGTGGCCCAATCGGGAACCGTCATGCCGACATCTACCTGGCGGATGAGCTGGCAGACTTGGTTGCCGTCTGCGACATCCGCCGTGACCGGGCTGGTGCAGCTTCTGCACGTCTGAGCGTTCCGGCATTCCACGATGTTCCATCCATGCTGGCGGCGATTCAACCGGACGTGTGCAGTGTTGCCACTGGCGGCTTTGAGTACGGAAGTGACCATCACGAGCCAACGATCCAGGCGCTTGAGGCTAACTGCCACGTTCTCTGCGAGAAGCCGATCTGCAACACCATCCCGGAAGCCGAGGAGATGGTTGCGTGCGCCAGGAAGCATGATCGGTGTTTCGGCATTGACCTCAACCACCGCTTTACTCCGGCGGCGATGCTTGCCAGGGAATGGATGGACGAGGGGTTGATCGGTCATCAGTTGTTCATCAACATGGCGATGTGGATCTGCAACCCGAACGAGAGCTCGCCCTATTACATGATCAAGGCCCTGAACCCACACTCGGTGGACATCATGCGCCATTTCGGTGGCGATATCGAGGCTGTTCAGTGCTTCGCGATGACCGCCCCCGGGCGGAGCATCTGGTCCACGATGGCGCTGAATGTTCGCTTCGCAAGTGGAGCGGTGGGACATCTGACCGCCAGCTACGACATGGCCCGCGGACACCCGATGGAACGGTGTGAAGTCGCTGGTTTGAAGGGACGCTTCGTGCTGGACGACATGTGGCGGAACGTCACCCTCTATCCTGCCGGTGACTTGGTCAAACGGCAATACACAAACCCTGTTTTTGGTGGCTACCGGGACTTCCACGACACGTTCTCCTGCCGGTTGCACACGTTCATCGAGCAGGTCTCCAACGGTGTGTCGCCCGCAGAGATCAATGGCTCCGGCGAACAGGGCCTGGCGGCGCAGAAGGTCCTGGACGCGGCGATTCGCTCCATCGAAACGGAATCCATCGTGCAGGTAGATGAGTGATCGGTCGGTGAACGATGCCCGTCCCAACATTCTGCTGATCCTTGTGGACCAGCATCGGGCCGACTGTCTCGGTGCGAATGGACATCCTCTCCTGCGGACCCCGCACCTGGACGGCTTGGCGGCTTCGGGCACCAACTTCGAGCATGCCTACACTCCGATCCCTCTCTGCGTTCCGGCCCGCAATTGCCTCGTCTACGGACAGTGGTCCTTCCAGCATGGTGTGCTGGCCAACACGGGTACTGAAGCGGGCCGTCCCGCACCTTTTGGGCGCCCCGCAGTGACTCGGTTGCTCGCCGATTCCGGGTACCAGCTCGGGCACGTTGGGAAGTGGCATGTCGATCACGACCACGGTCCGGAGGAGTATGGCTTCAGCATCTCTGTCCCGGAGGGCGACTACTGGGGCTGGCGGGAAGAGCAGGGCTATGCGCCCAGGACCATGGCCGGCAACTGGTTTGGGGCAACTGATTCAGCCATACCCGCCGCCGCGTCACGCTTGGCCTGGGGCGCCGACCGGACGATCGAGTCGCTCGGGAAGCTCTCTCAGGGCGACAGCCCTTTCTTCATGATGTGGACGCCGTCCGAGCCGCACTTGCCCAACATGGTCCCATCGCCATTCGCTGAGATGTACGCGCCCGAGAGCATTCCTCCCTGGCCGAGTTTCCCGGACTCTCTTCAGGGCAAGCCTTACATTCAGCGCCAACAGCGACGGACTTGGCGGATCGACGACTGGACCTGGGACCAGTGGGCTCCGGTTGTGGGGCGTTACCTGGGAGAGATCTCGCTGATTGACCAGCAGGTTGGGCGCGTGCTCGACGCGTTGGAGGCCCACGGCCTGAGTCAGAACACCGTCGTTGTCTACACCTCTGACCATGGGGATATGTGTGGCGCTCATGGCATGATTGATAAGCACTACGTGATGTACGATGACATCGTTAGAGTCCCGCTCATTGTCCGGTGGCCCGGAGAGGCGACACCGGGGGCCGTATGCCGCAGCTTTGTGACCCACGCGCTGGATCTGGCTGCGACGCTCTGTGACATCGCTGGTATTCCTGTCCCGGATGCGTTTCAGGGGCAGAGCGTGCGGCCTCTTGTCAGAGGCGACGATACCGGGCGTGAGGACATCTTCAGCGCCTACCATGGGGCGCAGTTTGGGCTCTACAGTCAACGCATGGTGCGGGATCAGCGCTGGAAATACATCTGGAATCCAACCGCTGAAGATGAGCTCTACGATCTTCAGGACGATCCCGGCGAACTACGCAATCTTGCCCAGCTGCCGGACGACGTCGAGCAACTCCAACGTCTGCGGAGCCGCTTGGTTGAATGGATGGAAGAGACCGGGGACCCAATCCTGAACGGCTGGACTCGAGCTCAGCTGCTGGAAGGTCTAAAGGCGTAGGGGATGCTGGATTGGCGACTGGCGATTGGCGATTCGGTGATCCGGGGATTCGAGGGGGCAGGAATCCGGAGAATCGAGAGAGCTTTCGGCCTCCCCCCGAACAACGAATGACCAATCCCGAATACCCTATCTCCCCTCCAATATCTTGCTTTCAAGCCATTGGCGCCATGTGGTGGTGCGCCAGAAAGCAGGCGTGCCCTTGCTCCAGACGTTCCCGGCAGGACAGGGTAGAGAGACGCTGACGCTGCCTTCGCCAATCGGCCAGCTGACAAACATCGGTTTCCCATCAGCCGTCATGCCAACCGTGGCTCCCTCCTTCACGTTGACGCTGTGGTACCAGAGAACGTGGGGTGCTTCCAGAGCGACGCCAAGGGGGCCGGCCTCCGAGCAGAGAGGACGTGGTTCGGGGAAGCGCGTGACTCCCCAGGGACTGTCCACCTCGATCGGCAGAAGGGGGTTCAAGGCGGACTCGCTGTACCCGCCCTTGCCGAGGGAGAACATCCCCCCCACGATGACCAGCCTGGCCCCATTGTGAACGGCGTCGATGAGCTGCCGAAGGAGAGGGGGGGGGAGGCACTCCCCTGGGCTGAGGGGCATGTCGACAAGGACGATCGCTGAGGCCTTTGCTACGGTCGCGGCAGACGGGAGTCGATCGACCTTGAGTTGGTTGCGGGGGGCGATGGCAGCACCGTGGGTTCGCACCGTGTAGACCCGTGTCTTCCCAGCGGCGACGGTTTCGGTGAACAGCCCTCCCAGGTTGTATTGGTCCGAGCTCATTCCGTGGAAAAGCAGGACCGTTTCCCGCGGGGAGTTGCTCTCCGAATCCGGCGTGGTCTGTTTGAGGACAACGTTCCGTATGCCGTACACAACGGGCCCTTTGGTCAGCCCCATACTGCCGATGCGGAGCGTTCCTCCTTCGTACTCCTCGCGCCCGAGAATCGGCACGTCATAGTCGATGTGTACAGGATCCCGCATGTCGTTGCAGTAGTACTCAACGGTTCCGGCATCGTGGTCAAAGAGGATTCGGTAGTGACTCCATTCCCCCAGCTTTACGGGCGTCAGGCGCTGGTGCCCTACCGGCTCGGTACTGAAACCCGGGAGGCGCTGGTTCGGACCGCCGGGGAAGTACCTGCGCCAGTCTTTGCAGTAATCATGGAACCACGTGCCGATGTTGTAGATACTCACGGTGAGCGCCACCCCCAGCTTGTTGCCCGCTTGTTCCATCGCGATGTTGGCGTCAAACTCAAGTGAACCACGCTTGACGATGGGGATACGCCTGCGGATGAAACCGTCGTGGTGGGGGTTCTGTCTGCAGGTGACCCTGAGGACTCCTTCCCGGGCCTCGTAGTGGCTCTGGGCGGGAGTGGTGACCTGTTCCCACCCATCTTGCTCGAGTGGTTTCGTCCCTGAGAAGTCGGCAGTGAACACCGTCTCGTCTGCTGCGCGCAGGGCCAACGGTGCAACCAGTACAATGGCCATGAGGCGGAGAATGCTGTATGGCCGGCTTTGCGTGGAGAGCCCGGCTGCGGCCGGGTTGCTACAGACGTCTGTGGCAAGCGTCACCATGTCACTGTCCCCCTTCACCAACCAGCACCACGCTTCCCAAAGAAACCAGTTCGGGGATGCGGATCGCAACCGTGCCGTCAGGCTTCCTGGCCCAGGTGAGTCGTGTCGCTTGGGGGTGTGGATCCGGTGTAAGTAACCAGCAGGAGGTCGGGAGGGAGGTCGATTCCCACTTGGCCGTGACCACCAAGTCCTGTTTCGCCGCCGGGGTGTCGTGATGCATGATAATGTGGTCATCTTGCGGGAGATTGAGCAGATGCACCAGGAGTTCGCGGTGCTTGGTGCGCGTCCGTTCGAACACGAATGGTCTCCACAGCACGCGGTCCGATCCTCCGCCCGTTACCTCGACCCGCGTTTCGGGGGCCTTGATCCGGTTGAAGTCAGGATCGTAGAAGAACTCGGCAAAGCGCGTCGCGTGGCGGAACCGCTTGTAGGTGTCGTCAAGCGAGTGGCGGGCCCCGTAAGATCCGTACCAGCGGAATCCGGAAGCCATCATGATGTACTGCATATTGCGGTGGGCGATGCCGCCCGGAGCATAGCCCCGCATCCAGCCAACGAAGGGTTGTGCTCCTTGCGGTCTAATCACGCTCAACGCGTCAGTTAACACCTTGGCCCACGCCTGCCAGGTTGGGTAGGTGCTGTAGGTGTTGAGCAGGCTCTCCATGAGGATGCCTGAGTCCTTCGTGTTTACGGCCGAGTACTCGGGGTACTTGTCGAAAAGCCCGTGGTTGACCGAGTAGTTCACGTTATAGATGAAGTCGGGGTACTTCTCGGCCACCGTCTGCCGGTAGATGCGGCAGAGCTCTGCACCGGTTTGGTCGGGGTTGGGGAACAGGTCGTGGGCGGAACGTCCATCCCAGGTGTACCACGCCTGTCGGTTGGCTCGGGCGTAGATGTTCTCCTCCTTGTCCTTCCCTGCCATGTGAAGCGGATCCTGGGGGGCCACGGGGATGAAGTTCCAGTCGAAGCGCACCCCGTCCCAGCCGAACATGTCGACCGACGCGCACATCTCTTCGGCCCAGGCCTTTGTCAGCTCAGGTTCGTGCACATAGGCACCCACGGCATTGAATCGCTTGCCGTTGTGGATGTTGCCGTTGTAGAGGTATATCTGGCCGTCGCGGGTGTATTTGACGCGTTTGGGGTGATCGAGTGCGCCCGGAAGGCTGGCGAAGCCGGTATCCATCGCCAGGACTCGCATTCCGTTGGCGTGGGCCGAATCCACAACCCCACGCAAGAACGTCCGGCTCAGTTCGGTCCTGTAGGCGCCCTGTGATTCCGTGTGTGGCTCCCAGGTCTCCGTATCCGGGGTCAGGTCAAAGACTTGATCCGGGGCCCAGCAGTAGTACTCGATGATGCCGACATAGCTCTCTTTGGCCTTGCGCACCATCGCCGGAGTCAACCAGTCGTAGCGCATCCAGCCGGCGTTCCAAACGGTCGTCTGCGCCACCTTGACGAAATGGTCTGCAACCGCGAAATACTCCCGGGCACTGTCCAGGAGTGTGCCATCGGCGGAGTGGACGTCCACGAGCAGTTCGAAGCCGTACTCCTGTTCATTGGGCCAGGTGAGAGGGACTTGCAGGCTGCTGTTGGCGGGAATCTGGTAGGCCCGCGTCTTCAGGCCCCGCGTCGCCGTGATCCCGCCAGTAATTCGCGCGCCAAGCGTGACTGGTTGGGCGGCAGGGGTGTGGTTTGTGAGCTCGACTGTCGCCTGCCCCTCTTCGTCGGTCCTCTGGATGAGGTGAGTCACGTTGAATTTCGTGACCTGAACGGCTGGGAGGGCGGGATTCCGGGCTCGATGGAGGGCCGCGACGTCGTCCGCAGGGAGGCCGACGATGATCCCGACGTTGAGCTTTACCTCATGTGGAGTTGTGTCCCAACGGAGGGGTCGGGTGTATGCCGCAAGGTGCGTTCTGCGCAACGACGGCGTGTAGGTCATGTGAGCCACGGTCTCGATATCGTCGCGTCCGGAAGCCAGCAGTCCCACGCCGGCCTTACCGTCCGTGCAGTAGCTGTACGTTGGGGCACGTGCATAGACGGCTTCCACCGGCATCCGGGCTGTGTAGCGTTCGGCACCGGGGTAGAACCGCCCAACGCGGCTCAAGACGGTATCATTGACGTCCAGCGTGTAGGAGAGGTCCTCCAACGCTCGCTTGACCTTCACAGTGCAGGTCATATCGATGACGGCTGAACCGGCGGTGAAGGTGAGTGCTTTCCGGACATCAACGGCTGCGTTTGACCACGTACTCACCAGCGTTGCGGTGTTCGGCCCCCCGGTGAGCTCGAAATCTGGGGTGGCTCTTGCTTCCAGATGCCGCTTCGGCTGGCCAAAGGCTGCGTTTGTCCAGGTTGGGCGTTCACGTTCCTCGGCAACAGTCAGGCCCGAGTACTGCACGCGCATCGTTCTCCTGGTCCGTCGGTCGGTCAGGGATTGGAAGGTCATCCCCTTTTCCTTTGCGAGAACCGCAACGTAGTACGTCGTCTCGATAGTGACTCCGGTCTGCGATTTTTCCACCCGCAGTCCGACTGCAGCGTGCAGGCCCCAGCAACTCAAGATTGCGGCGAGCGTGCCTCGGAATTGGCGATATCCGGTACGTGTGGGCATCCGTATCTCCTATGTCAGTCCGCTGGATGGCCGGCCAGGCCGCGGAGGAGTTCCGGCCAGGCTGGTGATTGCCAAAATGGTGTCTGGTTGGTTCCCCGGAAGTCGCCACAGGCCATCGCCAGGAACACGGTGACCGTTCCTTTGCCAACCGGCCAACGCAACGCCATTGGCTTCCCATGTGCCTGCAGGAGCGTGTCGGCTTCCAGGCTTGGCTGAGGAATGTTGTGGTACCAGAGAACGGTGGGTTCGGCATGCTTCGCTGGTGTTGCGGTCATCAATGGGCCTGTCATGGGGGCAGGCGTACTGAAGCGCTGCCCATCCCAGGGGGTCAGCGGCTCCATCGGGAACAGCTTGGCCAGGGGCGTTTCCTGGTACCCTCCCTTGCCCAGAGAGAACATTCCGGCCAGGATGAGCAGATGTGCGCCATCCTGCACTGCGGTGGCGATATCGTTCAACAGGTACTCCGGGGCACACGCATTGGGCGTTGCCGGTACATCTGCCAGGACGATCAGACGCGCCTCCTCCAGGCGTCTCTGGCCCGGCACGTGCTGGAGGCGGAAGATGTTGCGCGGTGCGATGGCGGATCCCCGTGTTACCAGCCGGTAAACCGCAACGGTGTCGTCCTCAACGTGTTCCGCCAGCAGGTGTCGGGTGTCAAAGCGATCCGCTGTCATTCCCTCGAAGATCACAAACCCGTCACGCTGGGTTGGGGTGTGCGCGTGGCCGGTCTCCTGGTCGCGTAAGGTGATGTTGTCAATGCGATTGGCGATCGTCCCGTTGCACAGACCGTAATTGAAGAACACCAGCTCGTTCGGCGCCTTGGACAGGTCGAGTTCCAGAGCCGGATCGACAAAGGCGGGGTCTTCCCCATCGCCGCAGTAGTACTCCACGCGTTTGGCCGGGAAATCAAAAATGACCTTGAAATGCACCCATTTCCCGAACGGCACTGCCGTTGCCACCGTAGCCCAGGTGTTCTGCCCGGGACGGTACTGCAGCCAGGCGTGGGTCCCGTAGTTCTTGAAGGCGGTCATGTGACCGTAGAGCCGAAAGCCGAGTGAGAAATGTTGGTAGTCGGTGCGTCCGGCAGTCGCGAACTGCGCATCAAACTCAAGCACGCCACGCTCGAACAGGGGGATGGTCTTGGCGATGGATCCCCCTTTGTAGGGGCTGCGGTGCCCGAGCATTTCAAGATGACCGTCTTTGATTGACCACTCGCTCTGGGCGGGCGTTGCCTGGACACGCCATCCCAGCAGGGAGAGGCCCGACTGACCGTCGAAGTCGTTTGCCACGTGGTTTCGGCTTGGCGGGGCGGTGTTCCCGACCGCAGCCAACAGTAGGAACAGGGCCACGAGAGTGCGCGGCTCGAAAGGAGCCACCCTCCTGGAACCCTCAGGCGCGAGAGCCTGAAGGTGGTGTGTTGGTCGTACTTCCGCTTCCACAAACGCCTCACTCTCCGTGCGCGGGGCTGAGCAGGCGGTCTTCGGGGGGAGACAGCTGACCTGGTCCCCGGTAGACCTGTTAGCGGGCCCGGGCCCGAGCTTTGCCGGTCGGCGCGGGCGCTTCGCAGAGAACCCTGAAGCCGACATTGTAGACCGGCTGATGTGCGGCATAGCGCCAGCGGCTTGATGAGCGGGCGTACCTCAGGGTGTCGTTCCAGGACCCTCCGCGCACCACTTTCAGGCTTGTGCCGGGGGCGTAATCACTGGCTGTCCACTCCGCGACATTGCCGATCATGTCATGCAGCCCCCATGCATTGGCTGGGTACTTTCCTCCAGGTACGGAGAAACGGGCCCCATCGTTGATCTCTTTCTCGCAGCGACCCCAGTTCCAGCGGGTGAGCGATGCGTCGGAGATGTTTGCCCGGTTCCCGGCGTTTTTGGGGTCGTCGCCGTTGGGCCAGAGCGTGCTGGATCCCGCCTTGCAGGCGTATTCCCATTGCTGTTCGGTGGGAAGCCGGCAGACAGCTCCTGTCTTGGTCGTCAGCCATTCGCAGAACGCCTTCGCCTGTAGGTAGGTCACTCGGACGACGGGCTGTTCCGGCTGGTTGACCGGATAGCCACGTGTGAAGCGGTCCTTGCCACGGCCAGCGACAAACCGGCTGTCATGGTAGGGATCGAAGAGACCGAATTGGCTGTTGGTGACCTCGAGCTTGCTCAGGTAGAAGGACCGTTCGAGCACCACGCGCTCTTGCCGGTTCTCGTCGGGGAATCCCGCCGTGTCCCCCATGAGGAACGCGCCTCTGGGGACGGGGACGAACTCCAGGTCAACACCCGGGGCGAGCTCAAGCGTCAGATCCGGAAGAGCGGCTTTCCGCTGTTGCTCGCCAGCTGCCTCACGGCTGAGAGGCCAGCCCTCCAGTGTGACGGCTTGTCTTGCGGAATCGTGCCGCTGTGGCGGCTCGAAGGCGGCGACCGGCGGCAAAGGAACAGGGGCTTCGTCATTGTCCTCTATGGCCGCGTAGAGCTTCTTGTACTTGGCGCGTCGTTCTATCTGGTCGTCCTTCGGGGGGCGGTGGCTCTCGCGCCAGTTTGCAGGGTAGGGGATGTTGTAGTCGATCCATGTGTACAGCCGTCGCCACTCTTCCGGCGTCAACGTCACCCCGTGATGCCCTTTGGTGAGCATCTGCACGAGTTGGCTGGTGTCGGCGTGGTATTCGGCCGGGGCCGCGAGATGGTAGTCGGCCTCGTAACCCGCGCGACGCACATAGGCGTGAAGGGCCATGTAAGCGGGGCTGTACGGCCCTTTGAAGTCCGGGTGCAGGCGCTTTGCCCGGAGGTCGGGGATGGCACGTTTGTCCTTGCGCGGAGCCCCACTGTGGCAACCGACACAACGGCGATCCAGAACGGGTTGTACCTCACGGTCGAAGCTGAACCCCCGAACCGGACCGAACCACGGGGTGATCTCCGAAGCCCCACGCCGGAATGCCTGCCCCGAATGCACTGGCGCTGTTTGGTTCTGTGGCTCGTGACAGCCCACACAGGAGACGGTTTCCCCGGGCATCGCAGCGAACCAGCTCCGCATGGTCTGCAACGCCTTGCCGTCAGCATCAATCGGTTGGACAAAGATCGGGGTGTTGGCCGGGACCTTGAAGAAGGCGGAACCGTCAGGCTCGACCGGAACCGTCCCGAGGATCCGTTTCACATCCCATCCCCCCTCGTACGAAGAGCCGCGGGTGTCTCCGTTCCCGCCGTAACGGTAGTGGTGTGACCCGATCCGCAATGCCTTGACTGTCCCCTTGGGAAAGCCGGATATCCCCCCCCCCTCATAGACATCGCTCATGACGACATGCGCATCCGTGCGGGCCCGGTCTACCTTGTCAGGAACGATCGGTGGGCGTGGCCGGGGGCGCCAGGGGACGGGCATCGAATACGGGCCCATGAGCAGCGGGGTCAGGTTGTCGAAGATGTCGGCCAGGTAGACGCCCCACGATGAGTACGGGGTCATCTTGCAGGCGACGAGGAAGTACTTGCCCGCTCCACGATGAGTTTCGGGCTCGGCCAGGGGCCAGGGCGTAGCGAAACGCGGCCAGGACTCGCTGACAAGTCCATCTTTGATGACTGGGTCAACAGGTTTCCCGTATCCGGGTATCTTTTGTATCGCGCCCTGAGCCTCATGTCGTCCGAGGGCGGGGTCGAAGATGGCCAGTTCGCCCATTCGGCCGACGCCATGGTGTCCGGAGACGATGGCGACGACCTTGGTCGGGTGTCCGGGGATAGGGCGGGTCCAGTAGAGCGCATTGGGCCAATAGGAGTTGCTGCCGTAATACTCCATCTGCTCACTCCCGTCCGGATTCATATGGAAGAGCAGGCGGGTGAAATAATGGGGGGTATCTGTGTACTCCCAGCGTGTGAAAATGACACGGCCGCTGTTGAGCACGCAGGGGTTCCAGCTGTGATCCTGATCGAAGGTGATTCGGCGTTCGTTGGTTCCGTCGGCTTCCATGAGGTGGAGATTCCCGACGTACCAACCGCCCGTACAGGGCACGGCCTGCTCACAGGCCGTCGAGACGAACGCGATGCGGCCATTTGGCAGGTAACAGCCGTCATAGTGCATGACATGGCGGTCGGTCTGGGTCGAAATCTGCCGCGCCTTGCCTGTTTCGGTGTCGAGTTCGTGCAGGTGGCGGCCATCGGAGAGGAGGATGCGACGCGCGTCCCAATTGACGTCCATGTCGCTGACTCGAGAGCCCTTGTAGACCGTTGTCAGCTCCCCATCCGGCGCGACTGGTGAGAGACTCACGACTTCGTTCCCGAGGCGGTTGGCGCCTCCCCAGTTGGAGGAGAAGCCAGGGCCTCCCTTAATCATCAGGAGACGTTCAAAGCCGAGGAGCGGGTTCGTCAGCAGGATGTCCCGTGCAACTGTCGAGATGTCGGACTTCAGGGCCAGCAGACGCGTGACTGTTTCAGTCCCGGGCTGCACTTTCTCTGCCAGCAGCGCGGCTATCTGCTTCTCCAACGTCGTGATCCGGGCGAGCTTCTCGTCTGCTTTTGGGTAGTCCGTACCAAAGGTTGCCTGTTGATCGGTCACAGCCAGGCGTGCACTGTGAATCTGGTTGGCCGCTGCGGCCATGTCCTGGAGAGCGGCTATCGCATAGTAGGCCTTCCGGGCGTCCGCGATGGTTTGGGCCGGCGGCGTCTCTGCCTGGCCGACAGCCTGCTTGAGGTGTGAAACAAGTGCCTCCGGGGCAGAAGCAGTGCTCTCCTGAAGCGCCTGCAGGCGAGTGGCTCGGGCGGCATTGTATTGGGCTACGAGGAAGTCAGGCCGGCTGGTCGGCCAGTCTGTAAGATGCCAGTCGATTCTGGACATCGCCCGGCGGGTGAAGCGCATCCAGATACTGTCCTCTCTTTCCCACGCGATCTCGGCCTGGCTCAGGGGATCGGGGAAACGTTCCTGCAGCTGTCGGTACAGATTCTGCCTGCGGTAGATCCGACGACTGAAGGTCCCGGGGGTCTTGGGGCCTTTGAGCGCGTGCAGGGAGAACCAAAATGGACACGTTCCATCTTCGCGGACCCGCAGAATGGCCACGATCGCGAGAGGGCTGGGCTTGAGGGAGAGCTGGAAGAGCTTGCTGTTGGGGGTGGCAGGTCCTGTCTTTGTGTCGAACCATTGCCGGCGGCGTGAGGGCAGGCAGCGGATCTCACCAATACCCGCTCCCATCCCGACTTCAAAAGGATAGGTGCGGTCGAACTCGGCTTCGGCTACGGCCTTGCGAACAAGGATGATTGCCTGCCCCGGAGCTGCCGGAACGCTCTTGGCAAGATTGGTCTCCCGGCCGTCACCGGCCCCCTCGAACGGCTTGAAGGGAAGAGCCTTGCACATGGCCTCGACCTTGGCGAGGTCCCATGCATCCGCAGCCTGCTTGAACCCAGGGCTCCCCGGTGCGAAGGGACCGGCTATCTGCCACGGCTCCAGCACGACGCCCGACTCAGGCTGGGCCAGACGGTCCAGTTCTACTTCCCAGGCGAGCACGGCTTCCCGGGCGGCCACCATGGTCTCCTGCCAGGTCTCTCGATTAGTGAATTCCGGGTTCCGCGGGAAGGACTGCAGCGCTTTGCGTCGTGCGATCTCTTCCGGACTCCGGACGATCACGTCATCGTCATTGCCGATGACTTCGAACTCAATGAGAGACGTCCAGCTGGTGGGGGTCTCGGATTGGGCGGGATGTCCGGCCTTCACGTTGTAGGTGCGCCAAATACGGAACTCGACCCAATCGACCTCCCCGTCCACAAGAGGGGCGCTATCTTCGTGTCTGAACCAGGTGTGGCAGCCGCCGCTGTTGGGGCCTACGACTTTGGGGCCGGTTGTCAATAGCGGCGGGCCCTCAAAAACGGGCTGTTTGCCGGGATTGGCGCTGTTGTTGACCACGCGGACCTCGTAGTCCTGGTTGGCTCGCGCGTCGATGTTGAACGTGTAGACGCCGATTTCTCTGACCGTCTTCGGTTGGCCCAGGTAGCAGACGATTACAGTCGGCTTTCCCCCCGCACCCACGCGTCCGGCCCCCCCACGTTCTCCCGCGATCCCGTCCGCCAGCATGCTTGCGTTCCCCAGTCCGGACAGGCGGACCTTCCGCCGAGCGAGCAGGTTCCGTGGAGTCCGTGCGTCTATCTTCGTGGCAAACGTGCTGAACGCCTTGTCGGTGTTCGGCCACACTTCCTGCTGGATGGTGGGCATGGCTCCGGAGAGCAAGAGCGGGAGGGCGGCCAGAAGCCAACACAGGCGTCCGATCCGGGGCAGACAGCAGCAGGGGAGGGCGGAAGGCAGGTCGGTGTCTGGGGCAGGTTTCATTGCGTCAGTCTTACGTTTGTGCTCGGCCCAGTTTGCTCGTGAGGACCGTATCGGGACACACGTCTTGATGATGTCGGTTGGCTCAACGCACCAATCTACTCCCGGAACGGCTTCGAGACGAACGAGGCAAGGGGCAGGTGCAGCGGCTCGGTTACGTGGGGAAGACCTTCAAGACAGCTCGCAGGACGGTTGCCTTCCGCTGGACGCAGACGGCTCAGGGAATCCCGGGAGGACCAGACTCTGTTGAGCCGCTTCACACCAGCGAGCGGTTACGCCGGATACGGAATCCCGGCGACACTTTTCAGAGGAGCGTTCCAGCCCTATCTTGGGGGGACGCGGTATCGGCACAGTGCAGCTAATAGCAATGGGGAATGGACGCATGCCTCACGTTATCAATGGTATCGGGACGTGGTACTACGGTCGTCGAAACCTGCACGAGAGCTACGGCACGTGCGAGCATTGCGGGCAAGAGGGGCGGCTGTCCTCGTTTGACACCACGCTTTACGCCGTGCTTTTCATGATCCCGCTGGTCGCGTTGGGCAAGAAGCGGGTGTTGGCCGAATGCTCCCGCTGTCGACGACATCGGAGCCTTTCCCTTAAGGAATGGGGCGAGCTCAAGGCAACCGCAATCGCGGAAGCGGTGGCAGCGTTTCGCGAGGATCCGACGGACCTGGCCAAAGCCTGCGATGTGGTTTCTGTTTGTGCCGCTTACCAGGACAAAGAGACGTTCTTGAAAGTCGCCCCGACAGTTGTCACCTGTGCCGGCGATGATGTTGAGACTCTCCGGGTGACCGCCGGAACATGCGTTGGTTTCGGCGAGAGTGAAAAGGCTGAGCACCTCCTGCGCCGTTGTTTGGCGGTTGAGGACGACCCAGATGGACGGGAGTTGCTGGCCGGCGTTCTGGTTGAGCAGTTGCGCCCGGCTGAGGCAGCGCCTTTCCTGCAGCACGTCATCGATGAGAGGCTGACGGACAGCGTCGGGGCATTGGTGATGCTCGCGCAGGGCTACCAGGCGACAGGAGAGCACGACAGAGCTTCCGCGGTTTTCGCGCAGTGTCTGGCCTTGGTTCCAGCTCTTGAGAAGGACAAGCAGTTTTCTAAGCTTCAGAAACTGTCAAAGAAGAACCTGGGCACCCACAAGCCCATCATGGGTGGCGCTGTGTCGCCTCTTGGGGGCGGTTCGTCGCAAGGCGATCGCGTTTCCGTCCTGGCCCGCCTCGCCGGTCCTGTCCTGCTGGGACTGGCTCTCCTGGTCTACGGGGCGTTTTCCCTGGCCAAGGGACGGAGTCGTGAGATCCACGTCGTCAGCGGGCTTTCCAGCCCCTACCGCGTCCTCGTGGCGGGGGAGGAGTTGGCTCTGCGCCCGGGCGTTCCGGTGAGCCGGCGCGTTCACGAGGGAACGGTCAGGGTCGAGCCGGTCAGTGAGGACCTGTCTTTGGAGCCATTCGACGTGACGGTGTCCACCCCCTTCCTGATCCGCCCCTTTCTGAATCGCACCTTTCTGATCAATCCTGACGGCGTCGCGGGGATTCTGTGGGAGGCGGCCACCTACTCAGACGATCCTGCCCGAGCCAAGCCTCCAGAGGATGCCCTGCATATGGGCGAGCTTTCCTACATCTTCAAGGGGCTTCACCTCGTATTCGAGCCCTTCCCTGAGCAAGTGACGATTTCGGAGGGCAGTAGTACAACGCGTTACCGAATTGGGCTGTTGGGGAAAGGGCAATCGGGCACACTGCAGGCCCTCGGAGCTCTCCTCCGGGCTCAAGGTAAGGAACGAGCTGTTCAGGTCGGGAAGCGCGTGCTCGCCCTGGAGCCAGCCAACACGGCCTGCCTGCGACTGTTGGGGGGGATCATGGCTTCGGAGGCCTACCTGGAATTGCTACAGGCGGGGCTTGACGCTGAACCTGTGCGGATCGAGTGGCACCGGTACTACCAGGCTTCGCGTGAGAGACACACGCCTGAACACGACCTGACTGCGGAATACCGACGGCGGTTCGAGCGCGAACCAGACTCGGGGCCAATGGCTTATCTCCTCGGGCGCGTGGTGGACTCGCCGGAAGAGGCCTTCCGTCTCTTCGCTCTGGCAACCCAGGGAAGCACCCCGACTCCCTATGGTCACCACGCTCTGTCGTTCCACTATCTTGGACTCGGCGAGTTTGCCTTGGCGTATCAGCACTCACAGGCCGCTGTTGAGCTGGATCCCAGGGCAGAGCTGTTCGCGGCGAACCGATTCAAAACGATGCTCGCCACCGGGCGACTCGGCGAGGCCGAAAATTGGATCGATAGACAGCTCCGGGAGTCTCCCATGGACATCAGTCTGTACATCGACAAAGTGGCTGTGCACTGCAAGGCCGGACATCGGGATGAGGCTCAGAAGGCGTTGACCGAGCTCGATCAGAAAGCCGCGGAGTTCGTTGGCTCGGAAGGGCGCCAGGAACTGCAGTGCTATCTTCGGGCCCACCACGCTTACCTGCGTGGGGACATCGCCGAGTTTGCCAGGCTGATGGCAGATGACGATGAGCCCACCATTCGCTTCCAAGTGGCTCTGTCGCAAGGAGAGACAGCGGCCGCGGCGGCAGCTCTTGAGGCGGCCAAGCAGCCAACGGGGATTCAGTATCTTCTGCTCTACCTGGCAGCGCCTGCTCGCGGAGCCGATCAGGAGGCCTCGGCTGCTCTCATACGGGCGGCGGAGTTGCTGCAGAGCGCAGGAGCCGCGGAACAGGAGGCCGCAGCATATATCACCGGCAAGAAGCCCCTCGCCGATTTCCGGCCGGTAGCTGCTCTCGCCATGGACATCGAGGACAAGGCAGTCATCATGGCTGCCCTTGGTGCTGTCTATCCCGAGTTTAGAGAGCCCTGCTTCGAGCTGGCCCGAAAACTCAATTTCGGGCTTCGTTTTCCTCACCGCTTCCTGATTGACGTGCTTGGGGAGTAGCCGTGGTGGAAGGAAGCGAGTGTGTCAGCACACTATTGTTCGCCGGACCACTCGCTCTCAGTTGGTCTTCGATGCCCGTTCTTCCAGCGTCTGACGGAGCTGTTCGAGATCGGCTGTCGCGGACGTGGACCCTCTGGCCTGACGTGCGAGGATGGCAGTGACTTCGCGTTCCAGACGTTGCGGGGAAACGAGGTCCTGCCCGCGAACAGCGTCCCGCTCCTGTTCCAGGCGCAGGCGAATCTGCTCGTGAACCATGTCGATTGCTGCTTCAGCCGTTCTGATGGACGCTGCGTTCAGCAGGCTCCCACGGATGGACTGGTTGGTCCGCAGAATGAGTGGGTCGGACTTGAGACCAATGTCGGGGTTCGGGTTCTCGATAGCGTCGTCCTGGTCCTGTTTGCTGACCTCAAACACCTGCTCTGCCGCGGGCTTTCCGGTCTTGGTGCTGACCAAGTTCAGACGGGCCACGAGTCGACCTGTCTTGCGCTCTGTCACACGGACGTACGGCCATGTCTTGCGGTGTACCTCTACGATTGTGCGGGGCAGTGAATCCAGACGTCTACGCAGTCGTCTCAGTTCCCGCCGCTCGTTATCGAGGTCTCTTCGGCAGCGGTTTACCTGGCTCTGGAGGTGCTGCTCACGCCGCTGATGCTCTGCGTACTTCGCATGGGCGTGGTGTTCCCCCTGATGGGCATGGTTCGTTCCGCCATGGTGGGCATTGTCTTGATCTGCTTCTCCCGTTTCGTGTCTGCCTCTCTGGCCGTGTCTGGTCGAGGGGCTTGCGGCGTTCCCGCCTGTGGAGGCGTCGTGTTTCTTCGGATGCCTGGGAGTGGGTGGGGCGCTTCTTCTGAGGTGGTGGAGCCTGGACTCGGCTTCGGTCAGTCGGTGGCTGAGTACTGTGACCTGATGCTCGCACGAGTGGATGAGCTCACGGGTACGTGCTATCTCCACGTTGGGGAAACGGTGCTCGACATTGTACAGATGCGTCCGGCTTGCGCGCTGAATGACCTCTTGGTCAATATTGATTCCCAGGCATTCAAGGCGCAGTTCGTAGTCGACATTCGTTTCTTTCCCAGAGAGATCGGCGGGGCTCAGCTGAATGAACGAGGGGAGTTTTGCCTGCAATCGGTCACGGAGCCCCTGGGCCAAGTCGAGCGCATCCGCATCGATTTTCCCACCCGGCCCAAGGACCGCGAGGGAGAGGTCCGTCTGCAGTCGATTCAGGACGCGTGTGATCGTGCGCGTGATCTCCGCGCTGTCGCTTTTCCGCTGATGGCGTTGCTGGGCGGTTATCCGCCACAACAGCGCGGCTCCCCAGGCTTCCCCGACCTCGGCGGATCTTGCTCGTGCCAGGGCGGCATCTGACAGGCTTTCTTTTGCCTTGGCGCTGTCCGGTCGGTAGGTCAACGCTCGTTCGAACTCCCTCTCGGCCCGGGTATAGTGGGCTTGTTTGAGGAGCTCTCGTCCCTGAGTAATCGCGTCCCGGGCAGCGCCGCTGGCCGCTGTGGATCTGAGTTCCTCGGCCTGAGGGTGCGTGCTCCACAGTTGCAGTACGTTCCCGGCACTTTTGATCGCGCTGTCCCAACGCCTGTGGGCAAGGTGATCTTGGGCTTGTTCGGTCAGCTTGGTTGCGTGGGCGATGAGCTGTTTCACGTGCTCCAGTCTTTCCGCTGTTCGGCCCGCGTGTGGCGTGACGTCAAGACTGCGGGAAAACGCAGATTCTGCTTCCCCAAGATCATGCTGTTCGAGGGCTGAGACTGCCTTGTCGAACAGGGCCTTGGCTCTACTCACTCTCTCTTTGGCTTCAAACAGTCGGGCGCGTGCGGGAAGATGGTTGGGGTTGGCAACCGTGGCCTCCCGGAGGGCTTCGGCGGCTTCAGGCCAACGCTGGGTCGTGATGTGTTGCGTGGCGATTCGGTAGTGAACGCCTCCCCGAGTTTCGTCCGCTTCCGGGAACTGTGTGGCGTGGTGTGCCTGTTGGGCGCCGGGGTGGTCCGGAACGTAGGTAAGAGCGCGTGCAGCGCTCGCGGCAGCGTCACGGGCTCTTCCCATATCTGCCTGTGCCAGGGCCTGCTGATGGAGGGCCGCAGCCGCCCATTGCTTCGTCTCCGCGATGGAACGCAGTGCGTCGGGCCATCCCGACTCAATCTCCAGGACATCCTCGAACGCATTCAGCGCTGCATCCCATTTCTGTCCGCGTGCCAGCTGGGCGCCTTCGGCGTGTCTGGCGTCTCGTCTCGCAATCCGCAGCTTTTCCCGGAATTCAGGATCCCTGAGTCGCTTGGGGGAGAGGCGGGCCGCGCTCTCTAAGTGGCCTCGGGCGAGTATGGGGCGCCCTTGAGCCATGGCCGTCCGAGCTCGGCGCACTTCGCGGGTTGCAGCACATCCGCAGGCCAAAAGGCACAGGACGAGAGGGAGTGTGCGCCCAGCGGACAGGAGACAGAGGATGCGGGGCTTCCGACCGTCCATGGGGCGCAACGCACTATCCGTCGAAACGCGTTCCCAATGGCGAGCAGTCTCTGCCCCCCGCCATCCAGGAATTCCCACACACAAGGCACGCAAGGTGGCTGACAGGAACTTGCGGGAAATCCGTTGCCCCAGCTTGGATCTCTTCGGTACGCACATTGGCTGACTCTCCTACTCGCTCCGGACGTGGTGTTCACTCCGCTGTTCACCCCTATGGACGATACATGTGGGACATTTGTTCATGGACCAAGCCGGGTTATCAGGGGGAGGTTACCGCGTTTGGCTTTGTGCTGAGGGAGTTCTGCGGTAATGTCTGCGTATTCTGGTGTGCCGTGAGCGCCTGTTTCGGGTGCCTCTCCGAAGTGACACACCGGGAGGTATTTCTGGGTTGGGGTAACGATTGGCACGACGCCGGGCGGGCGTTCGAACGGTCGATTACTCCTGTGGACAGGCACTTGGGTGGAGGAAAGAGGCATGATGCGTCGAGTCGCTGGTGTGGTCGGGTTGCTGTCTTTGAGCTGCGGTTTCGTCTGGGGGGCTGGTTTCCAGCTCTACACGGAGGGGTCTGCTGAAGCCCTTGGTCAGGCCGGGGCGATCAGCGCCCGGCCGGACATGGTGTCGAACGCCTGGTACAATCCTGCTTCGCTTGCCGGTGCCGAGGGCCGAGCGCTGCAGTTGGGTGTGACCACGGCGAAGCTGAGCTTCAGCTATGATCCGCCCGGCGCTGGCGACACCGCCGACATGCGGGACGAGATCCACCTCATCCCGAGCCTCTACTACGTCCACCCGATCAGCGAGAAAGTGACCGGGACGCTGGCGTTCAACGTTCCGTATGGTCTCGGTACGGAGTGGGATGACGACGTGTGGATTCCCACCGGCTTTGGTGGAATGGGGATGGGACCGACGCTCGAGATGCAGTTTGCGACGCACACCTTGACCCCTTCTGTTGCGTACAAAGCCACTGACAAGCTGTCGCTCGCGCTCGGCGTAAGTGTGGGGTATTCAGATCTGTACTACAGGGCTTACGTCGGAGCTGCTGGACAGGCGAAGCATGAGGCAGACGGATTCGGCTCGGCTTACTCGCTGAGCGCAAACTATGAGGTCAACGACGACTGGCGAGTTGGGGTCAAGTACCAGTCCTCTATGCGGATCGCCTTGGAAGGGCGCGTGCACTTTACCGGCCCGGTCGGGCCAACTGGGATCGACGGCACGGTCACGTTGCCGCCATCTGTCACTGCTGGAGTGAGCACGACGACTTTCGGGAACTTAACGCTGGGGGTCGATGTCGTCTGGACGGGGTGGCACACGTATGACGAACTGCACGTCTACTACGACGGTGGTGCGCTGGCTGGCACACCTGCCTCAACGAAGAACTGGAGCGACGTTTTTAGCTACCGGTTGGGTGCTGAATACCAGCTCAATGAGGCTTGGACGCTTCGTAGCGGCTATGTGTACGACAACACCCCTGCTAACGGTGAATACCGCAGTCAGGAGCTCCCGGATGGCGATCGCCACATGCTCTGTGTTGGGGCGGGGTATGCCGGTGAGAAGTGGTCTGTGGACCTCGCCTATTGCCTCATTCTGGTGGAAGATACGCCTCCCGGGTCCAAGGTGCTGGCCCCGACAACCGGGGACTACCAGGATGGCGGGGCGCACCTCGCGTCGATCTCGGTGGGGTACAAGTTCTAGAGGCGATGCCGCTTGACGTTGTGTCCGTGGTAAGGCGCAGTCGGTAACGGCTGCGCCTTACTGCTGTCTTGTTGAGGAGACCGTGCGGCATGGCTGAGTGGCGTTTGGCCGCCAACCCTGGATTTGGCGCGTCGGAGCACCCTCCTACCGGTTCGCAGGTTGGGCGGAGCGAGTGTTGACGGGGGGCTGTGAGTAGGCAGCTCTGTCAGCTTTCTCCTGACACTGCACTCACGGAGAGCTCGCCGGATGGCACCGCCTCCCAAACGATATGCTCTGCTACGTGGTGGTGGGGCTGTGAGTCGGCGGAGGGCAATGCCGTGGCACTCACGCTTCGCCGGCTTGGTCCGAACCGATGTCAATGATACTGGTTTTGCATCGCGAGTCTTCGCCCATTCCGGTCAAGTAGGGAACGGTTCGGTACTGACTCACCTTCTGCAGTTGGTGCAGTATATCGGCAATGGCACCTGCTGATTCGAGGCATCGCGAGATCATCTGTTGCATTTCATCCGACTGCTCGCCGCCCTGCATGAGTTCCAGGTACGTCCGGATCACGGTTGCGGGTTGCCCCAGGTGATGGCAGGCAGCTCCGAGGCTCTCAAGCATAACTCGCTGCTTCTCGGCCTCGCCCAGGGCACGCCGCATGCGCACTTTGTCGATGGCGTTGACCACCGCGCGTTCCAGGCCCTCCCTGGTGAAGGCTCCCTTCACGAGGTAGTCCATGGCTCCCCTGTGCAGTGCTGCGACGGCGGTCTGCTCGTCGCCTTCACCCGTCACCATGACGACGGCCAGTCCCGGATCCAGCTCCAGGAACTGGCCCAACCACTCGAGCCCTGATCCCCCGGGCATGCGATAGTCAAGCAGGACACAGTCGACATGGTTCTCGGCCAGCATGCGGCGGGCATCCATCCCGTTTCCCGCCTCCAGATTCTGGACGCTGAAGCTGTCGCGCATGAGCCAGAACTGTCGGATGAGGCTTTGGCGGAAACTACTGTCGTCATCCACGATCAGGATGGTGTAGTGATTGGGTTCACTCATGGTGTCGTCCCTGCAGGCGAGGCTGTCGTCTGCGTTGGGCCCCGGGCTGCAGCGAGTGCCTCCTCGATGGCAGCCTGCAGCTCCGATCGCTCGCACGGTTTGGCGATGATCGGGTACGGGAGTCCTGTTGCGTCGCCTCCGGCCAGGAGGCCTGTGTCCCCCGACAGCAGGACGCGCCCTGTCCCTGGATAGGCATCCCCGACCTCCTGCAGGAGTTCCTGCCCATTTTTCCCCGGCATGTTGCTGTCGGTGACGACAACGTCGTAGGGGCGTTGACGGAGCCGTTCCACTGCTTGGGAAGCACTCGTAACGAACGCCATTTTCCAATGTCCCTCCATCACGTGCAGTGTTCTCTCGAGAGCCCATAGGACGCTTTCGCTGTCGTCAACAAAGAGGATTCTGAGCTGACTGTCTCTCTCCGGCCCTCGGGAGGCCTCCGGTGGCTTGGCTGTGGCCTCGCTCTCACGCTGGTCCGGTGATTCTGCCGAGACCCCGGTGCGCAGAGGAAGCGAAACGGTGAATGTCGTCCCTTCGCCCACCGTCGACTCGAAGGCCATCGCCCCATCATGTTTGCGGGTGACGAGCCAGTAGGCCATTGCCAGGTCCTGATTTGCGTTGCGCGCACCCTCGCCAGCTGTAAACGACGGCTCAAAGATGTCGGGTTGAGCCTGCTCTGGGATCCCGAGGCCTGAGTCCTGGACTCGAAGCGTGATCCGGTCTTGCGTTCCGGTCGTCGCGATGCGGATGATCCCCTTCTGTCCGCCTTGGTCCTCGACGGCCTCGCCCACCGCTTGAGCTGCATTGCCAATCAGGCTCAGCAACACCTGACGCATGTCCTGAGGGATGCAGGTCAGAACGGGCAAGTCATCGGCGAGCTCCGTTGTGACATCTGCGACGTGCTTCCAGTCACTTCGGGTGACTTCCAGAGCGTTCTCGATCATGGAATTGAGATCGGCTTCAGCCCATTGTCCACTGGCGTCTCGTGATGCATAGGCTTTCATGGCGCGGACCACCGCTGCGATGCGCCGGATGCCCTCCTGCGACTGCTGAATGGCATCTGGTATCTGAGCGCGGAGAAATTCCATGTCTCTGAGGTCAAGAGAAGCTGGTTGCGGAGCTCCGTGAACGTCGTGGCGTGATCCGGGATCGGGGGCGGCAGTTGCTTGGCGACTGGGCAGGGCGCGGACCAGCTTTTCCGTGGCTTCCTTCAGGAATCGCGTGTTGTCACTGATGAACTGCAGGGGGGTGCTGATCTCGTGGGCAATGCCGGCAGCGAGGGTGCCGATGGCCTCCAGGTAGCGAACATGCCCCAGTTCTTCCTCTAGTCGCGCCTTCTCGAGCTGAACGGCGGCAAATCGCTCCCGCAATCGCTCCAGGATCAAGCTGAGTGACGTCTCGATGGCGGCGAAATCGTCCTCCAATCGCATCTGTTCGACGTGTTCGGGAAGCTCTTCTTCCATGATGTCTTCGAGGCGGCTTCGGAGCTTGGCTACCGTCGCTGGGTATTTGCCGAGAAGAACGTAGCCAAGTACGACGATACAGGCGAGACCGGCTCCGACCACAAGCCAGCTTCCCCACCCTACTGCCCCGCCTCGTTCGAACTGGATGAGGAGGAACGCAATGGCAAGGGATGGGATGACGGTGATCAGCAGAACACAGGTCTGGAACTGCCGTCTTGCCTCGTTTGGCAAGATCGACCAGCGTGGGCCGGAGCGCGTTTGCATCAGGCTCAGTCCTTCTCGGAAGCAGAGGCACCGGTTGAGCTTGAGTCAGGCTTCCAGTTCGGTGATGATTGCGTCTATGGCACGAACCAGCTCGTCTGCGCTTTGGTACCGGTCATCGGGCGACTTTTCCAGCATGTGCGTGAGTAGGTTGGCCACCGAATCGGGGAGTTCTAGTCCCTTGTGTCTGGGATCCGGGACAGGCTGCGAGCTGATCACCTTGATGAGCCGCGAAAGCGTCTCCGCCCAGAAAGGCTTGGTGTTTGTGATCAGTTCGTAGCTCAGGACCCCAAGCGAGAAGATGTCGGCTCGGTAGTCGACGTCATCCGTGATGAACACTTCAGGTGACATGTAAGCCGGCGACCCCACTATCTCCCCCGTGCCGGTGAGGGTTGAGCTGGCCACGCGGGCAATCCCGAAGTCCGTCAGCTTCACCCCATCGGCAGCTGTGACCAACACGTTACTCGGTTTGATGTCACGGTGGACAATGCCGTGGGCGTGGACGGCTGACAGGGCGGAGGCGATTTGCCGGATGATCTTCAGTTTTCGCAACAGATCATATCCTGTTGCGTTGACAATGTACCGAAGTGTTTCGCCCTCAACATACTCCATGAGGATGTGGGGTGACTCGACTTCCGAATCGAGCTTGAAATCGAATATTTTGACGACATTGGGGTGGTCAATTTCCGAGAGGATTTTGGCCTCGCGCTCAAACCGTTGGCGAGGGCGCCCGGACCCTTGGTCGAGTTGCCAGGAGTGCAGCACCTTCAACGCGTAGTACTCGCCGCCGGCCTCCGCGAGCAGGACGGTTCCCATGCTTCCCTTGCCCAAGGTGCGGATGATCTTGAGATCTCGACTCAGTTGGTTGCCCAAGTCAAGGACCTGTGTCAGGACCAGCTGGTTCTGACGGCCACGCTCCAGGGCCGCTTCCACTGTCGACTTCAGTTTCTGTGGCTGGAATGGTTTGGCGAGGTAATCGTAGGCGCCCTGACGCATGGTGTCTACTGCATCGTTTAGCTGGGGACGGCCGGTGATCAGGATCACTTGCAGGTTGGGCAAATTCTTGCGGCAGTGAGCAAGCAACTCGATGCCCGACCCTCCCGGCATGTCGACGTCTGTTACCATCACGTCATACTGTCTTGTGGCGAGCAGCGCCATTGCCGACGTGTAGTCTTCCGCCGTCTCGACCGTGCAGGCATCACTTTCGAGGCTTCTTCGTACCACATAGCGCATCGATCGGTCGTCGTCCACCGCGATGACACGGTAGCGGTTGGGTTCACCGTCGCCGTCCACTTTGAGCGCAGCGGTCGCTTCGAGGTTACTCATGTGTCAGTCCATCTCCAGTCAAGCCTGGTGTTTTCCTCTTGCGCATGGCGGCTCAGGGAAGCACATGCAGGGAGGGAGGCATTCAGGCATCCAGAACGTCTCTGATTCTCCCCGCGAGCTTTTGGCGCGTGAAGGGTTTGTTGATGAAGTTGACCGCGTCCATGGTGACGCCGTGCGCACTGAGTCGGTCACCGGCATAGCCGGACGCGAACAGGATTCTGGTGTCGGCGTAGCGGCTGGTCAGTTCGTCTGCGAGGCACTTCCCATCCATGCCTGTCAGAATCACGTCGGTGAGCACGAGATCAATCTTCCCAGGGTGCTCTTCCGCCAGTTCAAGGGCTGTTTCACCACTCTCCGCCACGATGACACTGTAGCCCATCTGTTCCAGGTATCGAGAGGTGACTCGCCGCACGCTCGTCTCGTCTTCGACGAACAGAATCGTCTCGCCGGGGTTGGCTCCCGGTACCAGTGATTCCGCCACTTCAGACGTTGTCTGGGCGCCCTGTGCGAGCGGGAGAAATACGTAGAATGCTGTGCCGGAACCCACCTCGCTCTCGACCGCGATTGCTCCCCCGTGCTGCCGCACGATGCCGTAAACGGTGGCCAGCCCCAGTCCCGTGCCCTTGCCGCGTTCTTTGGTGGTGAAGAAGGGCTCGAAGACCTTCTGCAGAACCGTTTCAGTCATTCCGGTTCCGCAGTCCGTGACTTTTAGGCAGGCGTACTTGCCGGGGGCCACTTGTGCCAGTGCGCTCGCACAGAACTCCTTCTCCTCATCAAGCGTCTCAAGCGTTGTGGCCAGCACCAGGTTGCCGCCACCGGGCATGGCATCCCGAGCGTTGACCGCCAAGTTCATGATCACTTGCTCCAACTGCCCAGGGTCGGCCTGCACCATCGGCCCCGTTGCCGCGGGCTCAAAGGTGAATTGTATGTCTTCTCCCAGAAGTCGCCCGAGCATCTTGCGTATCCCTTCGACGGCCCGGTTCAGATCCAGAACCTGAGGTTCCAGAACTTGCTGTCGTGAGAAGGCGAGCAGCTGGCGGGTAAGGTCTGTCGCTCTCCTCGTGGCGTCTCGAAGCTCCCGGATATCACGGGACACCGGGGAGTCGGCCGGGACGACATCGGCGATGAACTGTGTGCAGGCGGTCATCACCATCAGCAGGTTGTTGAAGTCGTGAGCCACGCCTCCGGCCAGATGCCCGATCGCGTCCATCTTTTGCGATTGCCGAAGCTGCCTCTCCAATTGTCGTTCCTGAGTGATATTTCGGACGGCGATCTGCAACGCCGCCTCTCCTTCCGCTGCAAACGGGACGGCGACGAACTCCACGATGAGTTCGGTGTCGTCGGTAGCGAGAAGGGTCGTTTCTCCCTGGGCGACGTTCTTTTGACCTGTCCGGACCGCTGCCAGTCTCCTTTCCAGTTCCTCAGCATCCTTCGGTCTGGCCAGGTCTCGGAAGAAGATTGCCGACGAGTCCTCACCGGTCAGTCCGAGCATTGTGCCCATCGTCTGGTTGATCAGGCTGAGTCCCCCCGTTCCTTCGACGACGATACCGAGCGGCGAGTGATCCACCAGGGCCCTGTACCGTTCCTCACTTTGGCGGAGCGCCTCGGTGTGTTGTGAGACGAGTGTTTCCAGGTTCTCCTGGTACCGGCGATTCTCTTCGGCCAGTTGCTCCCGCTCATCCTCGAGTATCTTCACCTTGGCGGCTCCGTTAACGGCCTTGAGAATGGCGTCTTCCGGGACTGGTTTGGGGAGGTAGTCATGCGCTCCGGTTCGTACGGCTTCCGAAGCCGTCTCCACGGTTGGTTCACCGGTCATCATGATAACCTGTGTTCGGGGATAGCGTGCCTTGATCCGGGCGAGCAGCTCAACGCCTGAGATACGGGGAAGGATGACGTCCGTGACGACGACATCGATTTGGGTCTCGGTCAGAGCCGCGAGGGCTCGTTCGGCATCCTCAGCCGCGAGCACATCATGGCCGTCCTCCCGGAGGTATTCGCCCAACACGAAGCGAATACTCTTCTCATCATCAACGATCAGAACTGAAGCCATAGTTTTCTCCCTGCTTCTCCAGAGCGTGCCCTCACCCGTCGTCGGTATCTGTTCCACGTTTGCCCGTGGTTGCCACTACTTCCTGCCCAAAGCCTGTCGGACAGTCAGTGAAACGCGTTCGGCCGTCACCGGTTTGGCCAGAACGGTCACCGGAGAGTGCGCTAGCACCTGTTCCATCAGATTGCCGTGCGGATGGCCTGTGAGCACAATCACCGGAACCCAGCCGAATCTCTTGCGGATCTCTCCCAGTACTTCTGCCCCCGTCATTCCCGGCATCAGGAGATCCAGAATGACGACATCAGGAACGACGCTGTCGGCCAGCTGAAGTGCCTCGAAGCCGTCAGCGGCACAGAGCACGCGGTAACCGTCGTCACGCAAGGTCTCTTCCAGGTACCGTCGTATCGCTTTTTCGTCGTCCACGACCATCACCGTGGCCCGCGCCTGCTCGTCACGCCCTCCCTGCGCCCAGTTGAGCAGAGCATCCCGATTGAAGCGCCAGTCGCTGCCGAGCTTAAAGGAGGGCAGGATCCCCTGGCGTGCCAGTCGACGAACCGTCTCAGCATGCACACCCAAGAGTTGTGCGGCCTGCTGTGTGTTCAGTATCTGGCTTTGGGGTATCTCCGACACACCCAACTCTCCGGTGGATCTGCTTCTGTCGGTCGAGCCAACTTGGCTATGCGATGTGATGCACTAAGGATGTACATGGTTGTATGTGGTTGAACATAGCAGTTTCGGAATGGGATATCAAGGAGTTCTTCGGCGCCGATGCAACCGGTCATGGGGAGCCGTTCGCCCGGTCTGTCCGAGCCGAGGCCAACGGGAGCGGTCCTGTGTCTGCCCGTGTCATCTGTGGAAGCCGTCAGTGTCTGCCGCGACCGACGCTGGTCTCCGGTTCATGCTCCCAGCACATCTCAGTGTCGGTGTCCGGGGTGGTTCCGGCTGGTAGATCAACATGGAAACGCGTGTACTCCCCGACCTCACTCTCCACTGAGAGCACGCCCCCGTGTTCCTGAACGATGCCGTGGCTTATAGACAGTCCCAGCCCCGTCCCGACCGTTCCGGGTTTGGTTGTGAAGAACGGATCGAGCATCCGTTCACGCACATCCGGCTCGATCCCGGTTCCATGGTCCTCGACGGTCACGCGAATCCATGGCGTGCCTGCGCGTTCAAGGGACCTTGCGCCGACGACAAGCGTCTTCTCCGGGGAGAGCTTTGGGTAACGCTCGTTCAGGGCATCGCGGGCATTTGTCATCAGGTTCATCAGTACCTGCTGAATCTGCTGCGGCCGGCAGCGGATGCACGGCAGATCTTCCGGTATGTCGACTACCAGCTCGATCTGATCCCTCTTTATGATGGTCCGGATCAAGGAAACAGTGGCCTGGACGACTTCCTGGATGTGGACGGCGCCACGCCTCTCCCCGCCTTGGCGTGCGAACGCGAGAAGGTTGCGGACGATATCGGCGACGCGTTTGGTCTCGTGCTTGATCTCTTCCGCGAAGGTCGCGGCCTCGGTCCCGGCATCGATACGCTTCAGGATGAGGTCCGCGTAACCCATTATGCCGTTGATCGGGTTGTTGATCTCGTGGGCGACTCCTCCTGCCAATGTCCCGATGGATTCGAGCTTCTGGGCCTGGCGGAGCTGGGCCTCCATTCTGAGGTGCTCCTCCTCGGCCAGTTTGCGGGCGGTGATGTCGGAGATGAAGCCTTCAAGCACTGCCGTGCCCGTGTCGTCTGACTCGACAGCTCGCCCCTGTTCCCACATCCATCGCTGGCTTCCATCTCTGTGGATGAGGCGGTATTCCACGACAAACGGGCGGCCTGCCAGAACGCCTGCCTGGACGGTGTTCCAGACGAGTTTCCGGTCTCCTGGATGGATGAGATCCCCAAAGTCAGGTGCAGACGCCCCCGTGAGTTCTGTGGCCGTGTATCCTGTCAGGGCGACACACCCCTGGCTGACGAAATCCATGGGCCATGCCGGAGTATTGGCGCAGCGGTAGGCCATGCCGGGCAGGTTACTCATCAGCGTCATCAGCCTCCGGCGACCCTCCCGTAAGGCTGTTTCTGCCTGCCGCGATTTGGTGATGTCTCGAAGTACGCCGACGGTGAGGAGCGGCGTGTCGTCGGGAGTTGCGCGGACTATCCGGGCCGCGGATGCCACCCAGGTGTAGTCCCCGTCTGCTTTCTCAAGCCGAAACTCTGTCGCAATCGTGTCCGTCTTTCCGGCAAGGTAAGCCGCATACAGCCGGTCGACTTCGGCCCGGTCATCGGGATGGATTTGAGCCACGGCCCAAGTACCCGATTTTGGGGGGAGCTTGGCCTCGTAGCCCATCATCTTTGACGACACAGCGTCAAAGGTCACCAGGCCGGTCGTGTGGTCCCATTCCCACGTGCCCTCGCCCGCGCTTTCCATGGCCAGGCGAAGCCTCACCATGGCGTCCTTCTCCCGCTGTTCGGCACCCCTGATTTCTGTGATATCGTGGACGATGACGAAGGCCTGGAATGGACGCTCATCGCCATCCCTGAACTGCGGGATTGCCGTGATGCTGAGCCACACGTAACTCGCCTTCTCCGGGTTGAGCACGCCCACGATCGCGTTCCGAACGTCTTTGCCCGTGCGCAGGGCTACCATCGAGGGGTGGTCTTCGCCGGGCAGTGGCGAGCCGTCTTCACGAATGACCTGCCACTCGGGATCAAGGGACGTCCTCCCTATGAACTGCTCACGGGTTACACCGAGGATTTGCAGCAGGGATGGGTTGCAGTCGATCAGCACACTGTCCGCGCGCTGGTAGAACACGCCCTGGGCCATGTTTTCGAAGAGCGTGCGCCAGCGTTGTTCAGGGTGAGCCAGCGCACCCGTGTTGCCGGTTCCCGTTCCGTCTTGGGCGTTGGTGCTCGCGTCTCCTGTGCGATGGTCTGTCATGGTGCTTCTCCACCCCGGTCCATCGCTGAGTTCGGGGGGCGTTGAGAGCCAGGCGCTCAGCGGAGTATCCGCACATCAACAACGGCGGTAATCACGTGTACTCTGACTACGACAGGTCGGTATGGTTGAGCTGGTCCCTTCACGGAGAAGACGGTTGCTGAGGATCTCCCGCCGCCGTCCGGCTATGGCGGGACAAGCACCGGCCCTCCAACAGGTCGGTGTGATTGAGCTGGTCCCTTCACGGAGAAGACGGCCGCTGAGGATCCCCCATCGCCGTCCGGCTATGGCGGGACAAGCATCGGCCTCCAGCGCGTCTAGTCCCTGCAAATGCTCCTGGAGGCGGCGTCCCGGACGACCGTGCCCCCAAGTCAACAGCGTTGGCACTAGGGCGCGTCTCCTGGTGTCTCAGCGGCGTACGTTTCGGCTGTGGGCAGTTCGACGTGGAAGCGCGTGTACTCCCCTGGCTTACTATCGACCGAGAGTCGTCCGCCGTGTTCCGTGATAATGCCATGGCTGATCGAGAGCCCCAAACCTGTCCCTCTATCTCTGGGCTTGGTGGTGAAAAATGGGTCGAACATCCGTTCCTGCACCTCGGGACTGATGCCCGTTCCATGGTCCTCGACGGTGATCCGGGCCCACTCGCGACCATCGTGCTGGAATGTCTCGGCCTTGAGGACGAGCGTCTTGTTGCCATCGTGTTTCGGGTACCGCTCATTCAGAGCGTCCCGGGCGTTGGTCATGAGATTCATGAGGACTTGCTGGAGCTGCTGGGACCGACAGTTGACGCAGGGAAGATCGTCACCGACCTCGATGTCCAGGGCGATCTGATCGTGTCGCATGACCGTGCGAACCAGTGACAGCGTTGCGTCGATCACTTCCCCGAGACGAACGTGCGCGGGGAGCTCGTTCTCCTGGCGAGCGAAGCTAAGCAGGTTGCGGACGATCGTCGCGATGCGGTTTGTCTCGTGCTTGATCTCCTGCGCGAATTCTGCTTCTCGGGAGTCGGGGGCGAGTCGGCGCAGAATGAGATCCGCGTATCCCATGACCCCATTGACGGGGTTGTTAATCTCATGGGCCACTCCCCCGGCAAGAGTCCCGATGGCCTCGAGTCTCTGGGCTTGGACAAGTTGGGCTTGGAGATCGAGGCTCTCCGCTTCCGCATTCTTGAGTTCGGTGATGTCGCGACAGATTCCTCCAACATAGGTGATGCCGTGTTCGCCGTGGATGGGGTAAAGTGTGTCTGCGTGGTGGCGGAGGCCCCCAGATTCGACTAACTCGTGCTCAAACTCCACTGGCTCGCCTGTTCGGAAGACCTTCCCGAGGTGACCACGGTAGCGTTCTGCTTCTTCCGGGGGCAGGATGTCCTCAAGGGCGTGCCCGGCGAGGGGGCCGCTGGTGACCCTTCCGCAGGGGAACGACCGCCAGTTGCTGGCGGCAAAGACCCCGTCTCGATCCAGCATGAACAGGTGTTCGGAGGCCGATTCGACAAGCGAACGGTACTTCTCTTCACTTCGTCGGAGCTGCCTTCCGGCCTCGCGGCTCGTGGCCCGCATTTGCGCTTCGCGCATCTCTCGCTCGATCGCGGGTACAAGTCGGGTCAGGTTATCTTTGAGCAGGTAGTCGTGAGCTCCAGCCTTCATGGTCCCAACGGCAACGTCCTCGCCGACGGTTCCGGAGACGATGATGAACGGCAGATCGAGACCTGACTCGATGGCGATGGCCAGCGCCTGGAGCCCGTTGAAACCAGGCATGCTGTAGTCTGAGACGATGGCGTCCCAGGGCTCTGAGGCCAACGCTCGGTCCAGGTCGACAGCTGTGTCAACTCGTCGATGCTCAACGACATATCCGGCCTGGCGTACGGTGCGCAGCAGCAACTTGGCGTCGAGTTCCGAATCCTCGACGAGGAGCAGGCGAAGCGGGACGTCGGGATCGGGTGTCGGTGGTTGGCGAGCCATGTTCTTTCTTCCGTGCCGTCTCACAGTCAACGTGTCGGGGCTTCGTTCAGCACCAGCCAGTAGAGCCCCAGCTTCGCTATGGTATTGACGAATTCGCCAAACTCCACAGGTTTGCGGATGTAGCTGTTCGTGCCTGCTTCGTAACCGCCGATGATGTCGCTCTCTTCCTTTGACGAGGTCAGGATCACTACCGGAAGGTGTTTCGTCCGGCTGTCTGCGCGGATCCTGCGCAGGACCTCGAGCCCATCGATCTTCGGGAGTTTGAGGTCGAGGAGGACGACGGCGGGCAGGTCGCCTGGGGCACGGTCGGCGTGCCGGCCGGTGGCGAACAGGTAGTCAAGCGCTTCCAGGCCATCCTCGGCGACGATCAGCTCATTTGCGACATTACACTTCTTGAACGCTCGCTGAGTGAGTTTCACATCATGCGGGTTATCCTCGACCAGCAGAATCACCTTCTGTGCAGAGCTCATCGCGTGGTCTTTCCGTTGTGCCCAAGGTGGGCTGCCAGCTACAGCTGTGGCAAGGTGAAGTAGAAGGTCGCTCCCACGCCTTCTTCCGCTTCGGCCCATATCCGGCCGCCGTGTCGGTGTATGATCCGTTGCACTGTTGCCAGGCCGATCCCGATTCCTTCAAAGTCGGTAGCCCGGTGCAGGCGTTGGAATGCCCCGAAGAGCTTGTCTGCAAAGGCCATGTCAAAGCCGGCCCCATTGTCCTTAACGTAGTATGCCATGGCGTGGGACAATGTGCCAGGAGGGGCTGAGCTGTCTGGGGGAGGGGCTTCCTCGCCGGAAGGGACATGCGGTTCAGCGATGGCTCCGAACTCTATCGATGCGTCCGCCGTCTTTCCGGTGAACTTCCACGCATTCTCCAGCAGGTTGTGGACGACCGCATGGAGGAGCTTCCGGTCGGCCGTGGCACGCAGCCCGGGCTTGACCGTGCATGTGCAGATCCGCTCGGGGGCCGCGCTCCGCAGGTTGGTGAAGATTTCCGTCGCCATCGAGGTCAGATCAACGTCTTCCCGGTGGAGGTCACCACGGGAGACGCGGGACAACTGAAGCATGGCATCGATGAGGTCTCCCATCTGTCGCGTTGCCTGACAGAGGCTCCCAAGGTAGTCCTTGCCCTCGTCATCCAGGATGTCGGCGTAGTCTTCTGCAATTGCGGAGCTGAATCCATTGATGGCGCGCAGGGGCGCCCGCAGGTCGTGCGAAACGGAATAACTGAATGCCTCAAGCTCTTGGTTTGCTGCAGCCAGTTCCCGAGTTGACCGCCCCAACTGCTTGTTCGTGGACTGCATGTCTTCGAGCAGGTTCACCATGGCTCGATTGAGTAGCTCGGCGTCTTCGGTGCGCTCCCGGAGCTCAGTCGTCCGGCTCTCTACCTGCTTCTCCAAGCCCTGGCGCTCCCTGCGCAGTTCGCCCTCAACTGCTTCTCTTCGGGCGATCTCCTGGTTGAGTTCATCGCGTGAGGCCATGGTCGTTCTGAGATCGCCCATCATTCCTGCGAACGCTGTCGCGAGTTGACCGAACTCGTCATCTCCGCTTGTGTCGATCGGGGCATCCAGGTCACCAGCTGCGATTGTCGCAGCGGACCCCTTGAGGCGATTCAGAGGGGCAAGAACGGCACGCTCAACGAGGATGAGAGTCGTCACCGCGATGGCGATGGCGACGACCAGCAACCAGCATGCCGCTGTGGACACGTCTCGCATGACCGTGCGCCGGATCGTGTCGTGCGTCGCGGCCATTCGGAAGTGGCCCACTACCTCGCCCTGGTGCCGGACTGCAACAGTCCTGACGCTGTGGTCCGGCGAGTCACCGTAGAAGGCGAAGGTCCTCAACGGCATCCCCGGGCGGGTCCTGCTGTCGACTGTCTGCCCCTCCGCCAGCACTTCCGCATAGACGATTTCCTCGGTCAGAAAAAGGGCATCAAGAAGATCCTCAACGTAGGCGTGGTTGTACTGCCACAGCGCGCTGGCAAGACTGAGCTCCACCTGGTGGCACAGGTCCGTCAGGCGGAACTCCAACCGTCGTCTGGCCATGTCCGCATTGACGAGGGCCAGGACGGTTGTGAGGACGAGGAACGTCGTTCCCGCGGCGAGGAGTAACGTCGCCGCAAAACGATGTCCCAATCTGCCGTGGTGGGCGCTACTCACTCGTTTCCTCCGCCTTCCCGGTTCCGGCGCCGGCCGCTTCCGGAGATGTGCTCTGTGGCACATGGTCCCTCGTGTCTTCCTGCCTCTCAACGGCGTCCTCCTCCTGGAACGTCTCCTTCGTCGTGCGTCCGGGAGGCCCCAGAATCTCCGAGAGTTTCCCTGAACTGACCACATTTATCCGCCCTAGTTTGAGCATCTCAACGCAGCGCTTCCACGGGTATGCCTTAAACGCGAACGTCACCCCGAGCTGACCTTCCATCGCGCGCAGAATGTCGGCGTCATGACCACCGACCGAGCCGTCCTCATGGACAATTTTCCATGGGGGCCAGTGTGCGACTGCGACGGTCAGCTCAGGCCGCTCCGTGTTCTGGGCGGAGGCCGTGCCCATTCCGAATGCCAGAGCAGCCGCAACACGGGCAAGTCGTGGCATCATGCCGTGGCGCACCCCAGCCCCAACGTCCCGACCGGCCGTTTTCATGGGCTTGCTTCCTTTCCGCGACCAACTGGATCAGCGGCTACCGGTTCCAGTCCGGATTCCAGGAGTTGCTGCCGGAGCTTGTGGATCACTTTTTTCAGTTCCCCCATACGGACTTCGCGGCCGGCCATCACCTTCATGGTTCCGCGCACCTTCCGGGTACGATCTGCGACCAGTTGCTCCAAGTGCTCGCGGTGCGTCGCCAGTTCTTCCTCGACTTGCTTGCGCTGAGTGATGTCCATGGCCATGCTGATGACAAGGCGCCTGCCATCCGGAAGCGGCGGGAGCGGGGCTGAACTGAAGCTCCACACGATACGCTCACCTGAGCGTGTCGCGATGGTCCGGTCGCCTTCGTCTACTCGGCTGTCGATTGCGTAGAGCTTCCTGATGGTGTCCTGGGCAGGTTGCTTGTCTTCTCCGTAGGCCCTTCGGGTCCATTCAGCCACCGTGGGGATGTCGTCAGTAGTGTACCCGGTGAGGGTCGTCCATACGTCGCTGATCATCAACACTTCCCCGTCTTCAGCATGGATCATGATCGGGAACGGGGACTCCGTGACGGCATGCCGGAAGCGACTTTCGCTTTCCTGCAGTTCCGCGGTCCGGTCGTTGACTGCCCGTCCCAGGAGGCGGGTCCATAGCAGGAGCACCAGTAACCCGGACGCGAGCACGGACAGCGCCACAGGGATCCAGCCCGGAATGACGCGGATCCTCTCGGTCGTGGAGGAAAGCCATCGTCTCAGTGATCGGTAGTAGACGGAATCGCCGTCCTGTTTCCATCTGGAGAGGTAGTGGTCTATCGTCTTGAGGAGATCCCCGTTGGTGCCCTCCGGGACGGCGAAAAAGGCACTGACGGGACTGAAGACGATGGGCGTTTGCCTGACCTGGTATTCAGCCCCGTGCATAGTTCCGAATACGCTGTTTACAACGGCTGCCTCGGCCTCTCCCGACTCGACCGCCTTCAGCTGTGCATGATAGGCTGACAGCGGGAGAATGTCGCAGCTGATGTCGAACTCCGAGCAGAGCTCCAGGAAGTTCAACCCGTTGATTCCTCCTTTGAGGATGGCCACCCTCTTTCCGGCCAGTGACGGCACATTCTCGATGCCGGATTCAGGGCGCACGAAGATCACACCCCAGAGGGTCCAAACGACCTCGCGAGACCAATCGGCGAAGGCATCGCGTTCCGCGGCGTAGGCGATGCATGTCATGAGGTCGATATCCCGGGCTTCCAGTCGTTTCAGGCAGCCATCCCAGGAGTCGAGCACGTACTCAATGTTCCAGCCCTCTTCTTTGCCGATGGCGTTCACAAGATCGACATAGAGGCCTTGTGCTACGCCGCTTTCATCCTGGAACACGATCGGCTCATTCTGGAATATGCCGACGCGTATGGGTCTCTGTTCTGAGTGCATGGCTCCTGCTGTGGCGGGATGCAGGCACAGCAGGACCAGGAGGCATACGCCGGTCAGAGGGCGGGGTTTCGCGCCCGTGTGTCCTACATTTTCTCTCCCACACGAACGCGCGAGGTCCTGCTCCCGCGTCGCCGCCGGGGATCCCCGGTGGACGGCGTTGGTCAGGCTGGGGCACATGTCGGGACCCAGTTTCATCCGTTGCCGCCCGGCATGACCCCGGCGTCCGGCAGTCGGGCGTGGAGTTCTCTGATTTCTTCTTTCATCTCGGCCATCCTCACTTCCCGCCCGGCCATCGCTCTGACCATTGTTCGCAGCTCCTCCGCGCGTTCTCTGGCTGCTTCCTCTGCCTGCTTCTGCTCGGTAATGTCCAGAGCGAAAGCGATCACACCGGCGACCTTTCCCGCTTCATCACGGTAGGGGATCTTGTCGGTGAGAACCCACCGAACGTCTCCCCCCGCTGCGCGGAACTCTTCCGCGATCCCGAGCTTGGGTTTCCCGGAATGGATGACCTCCAAATCGTCTCGGTAATAGCCGTCCGCGTCTTCCGGGAACAGGTCCTGCGTGAGTTTGCCCTCGATGGCCTCAATGCTCAGACCCAAAGCATCGGCCGCTGCTCTGTTCACGCGCAGGATTCGGTTCTCGGTGTCTTTGTACCAGATTGTTGCGCGCACGGAATCAAGGATCGTTCGCTGCTCTTCGCTCAGCTTGGCAAGGGCCTCTGTACGCTCTTCGACCAGCTGTTCCAGATGGTCGCGGTGCTCCCGGAGTTCGGTTTGGGCTCGTACGCGCTCACTGACGTCGAAGAAGTTGATGATGAAGAGGTCCCCATTCAAGGAGAAGGCTGTCACATCCAAGGTGCGGTCATAGAGCTCGAAATACTGGGAGTATCGGGCGGGGGCGCCCGTCTCCACGACTCCGCCGTAGGTCTCAAGGATGGGGGCGAGGGTGTCTCCGTCCACCATCTCTGACGCCCGCCTGCCGACAACCCCGTCCGTTGACATGCCCGTGTGTGTGGCCACAGCCTCGTTGGCTTGCAGGTGGACGAAATCGGTCGGCGTGCCCGTGTCGTCCCGGATCAGTTCGCACACCAGGATCCCGTAAGGGGAGTTCTCAAAGAGGTTCCGGAAGCGGGCTTCGCTCTGTTGGAGCCTGTGGCGTGCGTTTTCACGGGCTGTGGTGTCATGGATGATCGAGAAGAGCAATTGCTTACCGTGGAACTCGATGGGAGTGGCGTGCACGTCCACCGTTCGGACGGTTCCACTGGCGCATCTGTGGGAAAAGATGAAGAAGTTCTGCTTCAGCCTGCTGGCCCGTTCCCGTTCGGCTTTGATCTCTTCTGGGGAAAGGCAGTTGATTTGATCGATCGACATACTGCAGAGCTGGTCGTGTGGGTAGCCGTAGAATCGGCTCGCCGCCCGGTTGGCATCGACGATCCGCCCGGAGTCCGGCTCGATGAGGAGCATGATTGCGTTGTGGTTCTCAAACATCTCCCGGAAACGGGCTTCGCTGTTCCGCAGTGCTTCTTCCGCACGCTTGTTCGAAATGACCGTGGTCACGATATTCCCCAATCCAGACACGAAACGTACGAAGGCGGGAGGGATCGGCGTGCTCTCCGGGTGTGCAAGCGACAGCGCACCGACGGTTTCTCCGGCCAAGGACAATGGGACGCAGACGAACGTCTCCACGCTCAACTCACGGAGACGTCTGAAGCTGTATTCGGGCCGTGTCCCCGCATGTGTCTCGACCAGCGACGTGCCCGTACGAGCTACGGTCCCGGATAGCGTGCTGTCGACGGGGACACTGAAGGTGGCTTTCCCATCGGGCAGGGGGATCCCGACTGATGCGGCAAACTCCATTCGTTCTTCGGCGGCGTGGTAGAACTCGATAGCCGCTATTGGGAAGCTCGTGGCTCGGCTTATCTCCTGCACGAACCCGTCGAGAAGTGTACCCATCGGTGAGTTACTCAGGGCAGTTTCAGAGATTCGACAGAGCGCTTCCAGCTCATTCCGTCGCCCTGCTAGCTCAGCTTCAGCCTGCTTGCGCTTGGTGACATCCTGCAAGGTCCCGTAGACCCTCGTGCACGTCTCCCCCTCCCAGTCTGCCCTGCCGATGGCCCGGACCCACTTGGTGTTGCCTCTGGCTGTACAACACTTGGCCTCGAAATCCAGCGGTTTGTTGTCGACGATCAGAGTCCGCATGGCTTCAGAGACCATGTCCCTGTATTCGGGCAGGTAGTAGTCCATGTGCTCATCCGGGCCGGGGATGGGTTGGCCCGGCTCGATCTCGACGATGTCGTACGTGCCCTGCGTCCACGTCGCTTTCCGGGTAATCAGATCCATTTCCCACCCGCCGATTTCCGCGATCCTCTCCACCGAATTGAGGAGCTCCCCCTGTTGCCGAAGTGACTCTTCAACCCGCTTCAGCTCCGTGATGTCCTGGGACGTCCCGAAGAGCTCTCTGATCTCTCCGTTCTTGCCGTAGACGGGGAAGCCTTGCGTATGGACATAGTGGTATGAACTGTCGGGGAACCTGATCCTGATCACGATGTCGTAGGGCTTCCCCCGCTCGCAGCCCTGGACCGCTTGGTCGAACTCCTCCCAATCGTCGGGATGCCAGGTCAGCTTGTGTTTGTCGTAGCTGGGAACGCCGTCCTGCTTGCGGTATCCGCAGACCTCGAACATCTGGTCGGACCAAGTGGGCATCTGGGAAGCGATGTCGTACCGCCAGTAGCCGACTTTGGCCATTTTCTGCGCCGCTCCGAGGGTCTCGTTCAGCTCCCGGACCTCCTGTTCCCTCAGTGTTCGGGCTGTTATGTCCATGCCGTAGAGGTTGACTTGCCGAAGCCCGGGGACGGGGCAGAAGGTCAGCGAGAAGGTTCTCTCGCCACAGGGAACGTCGGTGGAGACCACGATTTCGTCTTCGAGGCAGCGCGCGGCCAGATCTGCCTGGGCATCCGGCAGGCGTGATCCCGCTGTACAACCCCACTCTGCCAACAGAGGGGCACTGCCTGCATTGGCGTAGACAATCGTGCCATCTGCGTCGATTCGGAGCACTGGATTCGGGTCTTCGCTGGGGAACTTGGCCAGGCGGCCGGCCTCTTCCTCCGCGCGTTTGCGCGCGGTGATGTCCAGACCGTAGAGGTTGATTTGGCGGCGATCACCCAGAGGACAGAACACCACGTTGAACACACGATCACCACAGTCCACATCGGTGTCGGACGTCATGCCGGATTCGATAGCCGCCGTGACACACTCCACGTACCCCTGCGGGAGGCAGTCCCCCTCCGCCGTCTCCCATTCCTCAAGCAGAGGCGTGCTACCCCTGTTCGCGTAGAGGATGGTGCCGTCCGGGGCGACTCGGAGTACTGGGTTTGGGTTCTGACTCGGGAATTTGGCCAACCGCTCTGCTTCTTCTTCGGCCAGTCTGCGTTGGGTGACATCCCGGGAGCAGACAGAGAACGCCGCTATGCTGCCGTCACGGTCGACATGCGGAGAGTAGACGACATCCATGAGGCGTCGCCCGCGGTCGGGAGGCGTCAGCCATGTGTGGTGCCGAACGGTTTCGCCGCGCAGACAGCGCTCGGCGTTGGGCTTGACCACATCCGTGAACACTCTCTCGCCGAGCACTTCGGACACGGTGTGACCAATGACGTCTTCCCTGGGCTTGCCGCATCCTCCGAGATACGCGTCGTTGGCAGCAAGGTAGACAAAGCCTGCATCTATCAGTGCCATCATGTCGGAAGCGCCAGCCACGATGCGTTCGTAGTGCTGGAGCGTTTCTTCGGTGAGTTTGCGCTCGGTGATATCGGTGAAGAAGCCGACATTGTGTGGCCTCCCGGAGATCTCCACGATGGACACGGTGATGTCTGCGTAGACCGTGTCTCCGTCCTTGCGCCGGCAGGGGATGTCCGGGGCCAGCATCTTGTCGCCTCGAGCCTGGGCTTCGAACTCTGCGACGATGTGCTCGAGCTGTTCGGGGGGGTGGATGTCGGCGACGGTCATCGTGGTCAGCTCCTGGGGGGCGTATCCCAAGAGTGCGCAGATCGCCGGGTTGGCGTAGCGGAAGCGTCTGGTCTCAGAGTCTGCGATCAAGATGCCTAGAGGGGCGCCCTCAAAAACGGCTCGGTATCTTGCTTCAGCTTCCTGGAGTTGGTCGATGGGGGCATGGCTGCCACTGTCGCCCTCGTGTGCGGGCGTCGTGCGCTGGATGTCTTCTGATTCCATGGCGTTCTGAACCCAGTCGCGGTTCGGCGGGAAGCCGGGATGTGTCTGGCCAAGGCAGTTTGCTCTAGGACATCGGTTGTCTCGACTACCGTAGGAGTGTGGCGGGTGGCGGGGCAGTTTTCGCCGAAGGTCACGGCCAGGGCGGCCGACACGACCTGCCGTGCTGTCCGATAAGCCGCCTGTGAGACGCTACCCGCCCGACGGTTTGCGGACAGCCTGGCCGGATGCGGCGCAACCCATTGGCGAGAGAGCTTCGGGATTCCGCGTGTTCCTGGCCGAGCCTCTTCTCAATGCGCTTCCGCCCGACGGTCGTTCGCCACTGAGCCTCCCTTCTACTGTTGAAGGACGATACAACGGGAGCTGTTCCGGGTCAACTCATCATGGGCTCTTGTGGTTCCCCCGCCGTCCTTCCCAGAGTCACCCCAAAGTGGGCACTGGCAGGCGTTGAGCGTTGAGTTGGCGGCCCGGTGCAGCAACTACAGTAGGGGAGCATCGCCCGGACGCAATCAGGCTCTCGTGGTCTTCCGGATTAGGTCGTTGAAGCGCGGATCCATGAGATGAGGAGGCCGGAGATCGGAGAGGGAACGGCGCAGGGCGTGGCGGACCCCGGGGTAATGTCCTTCCAGTTCATCGAGAAGGCGCTCGACGTAAGCCCGGTCACCTGTCTCGTCCAGTTGATCGATATACGGGCATTTCGCGATGATGGGGAGGCCCATTTCTTCAACAGCTTCGGCGATGAGCGGCTTCGACGCCAGGCAGAGAGGGCGAATCAGGCGTTTCCGGCCTCGATCGGCCGGGACGTGCGGGCCCATGGTCATCAACCCGCTGCCTCGGAACGCTGACATGAGGAAGGTGGTCACCAAGTCGTCGCGATGCTGGCCGAGAGCCAGCGTCTTGTAGCCAATCCGGTCCATGACCCCGTGGAGCTTGCCGCGACGCAACCGGGCGCAGAGACTGCAGGGGGTCTCTTCATTCCCTTTGTCCCGCAGGATTTCCGTGATCGGCAGCCTGACGATTTCCAGGGACCAACTGTGTTCCTCAGCATAAGCCTGCAAACGGGGGGCTTCTCCTGCATTGAACCCCCCATCCACCCAGACGGCGTGAAGGTCGAAGTGGAACGGGGCTTTCTCACGGAGGCGATGCAGAACATGGGTGAGAACGGTGCTGTCCTGGCCCCAACTCAGCCCGATGACGATGCGGTCTTCCGCCCGGATCATGTCGTACATCTCGACAGCACGTCCCGCGAGTTGGCAAATCTTGGCGAAGGCGTTGTGCTTTTTCCGCGGTATGGCGGTCACCGGTTCATGGCTCCCAGGATACGCGAGGCTTCCCCAAAGGTCTCTTCTGCCTCATAGGGATGACCGATGCCAACCACCACACCATCGACGTCCGGCACGCGACAGATGTACTGCATCGCGTCGTCCGGCGCGATCCGCCCCATGGCCAGAGACTTCATGGCGATGACTCGCTTCGTCGTCTGCCGGATTGCCCTGAGGACCAGCTCTTCGCACGGACACATGCGCCAGGCCACCTTGTTGATCGGTGTGTTGATGACTGCGACATCAAACTGTTCTGCGGCCGGGATCACTTCTCCGGCGTTGTGGGTTGACATGCCGGGAATGAAGCCGAGTTGTCTGATGCTTCGGGTGAGGTGCTCGAACTCCGGCTTCATGGTGCGCCCCTCTTTGTCAAACAGGGCGTCGGTGAGTTGGCCGTGGATGAGGCAGACCGCGCAGTTGACCCGATGGAGTAGTTCGACGTGTTCCTCGAATCCCCGGTTGACGATGATGATCGTGGGGATTTTGACTCCGGTCTCCTCCTGGGCGGCCTCCAGCCCTGCCATCACATGAACATCCTTCTCCCCGGTGACCCCGAGCATCATGCTGCGGACGCCGCTTCTAATCGCCTGGATCACAATGTCCCGAACGGCTTCCGGGGCATTCAGCGTTTCCTGATAGACCCGGCTTCGGGCTCGGCTCATGTAGGAGCCGCCGATCAACGGGTTATGCCCCAGGATGAGTTTCGAGAAGCGTTGGCCTTCTATGTCGAAGCTGGGGAACGTGGGAATTCCGTCCATGGCCTTTCCCTCCAGATGGTTGTCGCGGAGGCCTGGCCCGCAACTGGGCATCGGCCTCGGCACCCGTCCATACGGTTTGCGGGTCAATAGGGCTCCGTCCGTCCGCCGCAATACCCCCACTCTGACTGCATGAGCTTCCTGAGCAGGATCTCTGCATGCTCATCCCGGGGTCCACGGAACTCGGGGTCATGGTAGAGGTTGCGGAGTTCGCGCGGGTCGTCCTGGAGATCATAGAATTCCCCGCCATCGTCTGTATCCCACAGGATATACTTGTAGCGTTGCGTGATCAGGCACTTGCCGCTGAGGCGCCGATCATTGGAGGTGTATTCGGACAGCACGGCTTCATGTCCTCCGTCCTTTCCCTCAAGCATGGGACGCAGTGTCTTCGCCTGCATTTCGTCTGGTCTATCGATTTCTGCGTAGTCCAGGATGGTTGGGGCGATGTCCATCACTTCCGCCAGGTCCTGCGTGTGTCGCGGTTCACATCCTCCCGGGGGGCGGCCAATCAGCGGTACATGGACAACCGGTTCGTAGAAATTTCCTTTGCCGAATCTGGCGAAGTCGCCCAGCATCTCACCGTGGTCTGATGTGTAGATGATGAGCGTGTCATCGAGTATGTCATGTTCCTCGAGCGTCTCGATGAGCTTCCCGACGTACTCATCGATAAGCGTGACCAGGCAGAAGTAATAGGACATGTAGCGGCGCATGACGGCCTGTTCATCTGTTGTCATGGGGGGCCGTGGGCTGTTTCGTCGCAGGAACGCTGGTCGGTCGCTGAGGTCGATTTCCCAGGTGTCAGGCAGTTTGATGTCCTCGAAGGGGTAGAGGTCTGCGTGCGAAGCAGGTGGATCGTGAGGGCCATGGGGGCCGCAGAAGCCGCACCACAGGAAGAACGGGTTGTCGCGTGGTTGCTCGATGAACTCGATCGATTTCTCCAATATGTAGGTTTCTACGTACTCCTCGAGCGGGATGTCGCTCACGATGGAGCACTTGTACTTCCTGTACTCCGGGCGCCGGCGCTGTTCGTAAAGGGCTTCGTACCCCCCCGGGTGCTTCTCATTGAGCCAGGCTGCGTATTGAGCCCCGAGCGGAGCCGGCCCGATGTCCTGCCCCGTGCTTTGAGTCCAGCGTGCTCCTTTCCCTCCGACGATCTCCATATAATCGAAACCGCGTTCCGGCATCATGTGGATTTTGCCGGTCGCGCCGGTGGAATACCCGGCTTCTCTCAGATGATCCATGAAGGTCTTTTCATGGTCAGGCAGCCCGGGGGTGGTGTCGATGACCGATTCCATGTAGCGCACCCCGTGCTGGTGCGTGTAACGGCCCGTCTGGATGCAGGCTCGACTCGGGATGCAGACTGTGTTCTGCACATACGCACGTTCGAACACAACGCTGCTTTGAGCCAGCCGGTCCAGGTTCGGTGTCCGCACGTGGGTGCTGCCGTAGGCCCCAATGGTGTCGACGCGTTGCTGGTCGGTGGTGATCAGCAGTATGTTCGGGCGGTCTCTCATCGCGGATCTCCTGTTCGGGTCGAGAGCAACGTGCCACTCCCGTCTCTTGCTGTCGGGGCGCGGTCTACGCCGGGTATCCGGGGCTCGGGAATTCATCGTACGCGGTTACGTCGATCTTCGTTCCACCCCGGGCCCAGGGGAGTCCTGCTTCCGAGGGCAGTTGGTTTGCTTCGAAGCAGGCTCGCAGGGCATCGTCCAGGCCCTCCACGTAGGTCAGCTGGTCTCCGGGGGCGCCATCCGTCTTCACCACGTCATCGGGGAAGGCGCTGATTTGCGGCATGGATTCCTGCATGGCGTTCATGCAGAGCGTTTGGGCTGAGGCCGCTTCCGGGCCACAGACGATCTGTCCCTTCCCAAGAGCTGCGGACATGCAGTTCCACAGTTTGGTTTCTCCCGCCGCTTGCGGGTCGCCATAGTCTTTGGTAGTGCCGTTGTCGAACTCCGCCTGGACGGTTTTGAGCCCCCCCCCGAAGCGAACTGTCCCGTTTTCGAACTCAAAGATGAACTCCGGCCCGTGCTGCCTGGACACCGGATGCGACGCAATGTAGAGCAGCTCGACGCCGGAATCGGTAATGATCTTTGCCGCCCCCGTGTCGTAGTTGGTAATTGGGTTGGCTCGGTAGAGTTCCGCCTGAACCGACGTGATTCGCGCGCTTCGGTCGACAGCATCGCCGATGACGTACAGCATGTTGTGCAGGTAGTGAGCTGTGGCGTTGTTGACCGGACTGTCAAGCACCCAGTCGCCTCGCTCGTTGCGCAGTGCCCCGGCCCATGCATTGCGCCCGTAGTAGCTGTCTTTACGAGGCCACAGCACGATTGTCCTGAGACGGCGAGGACGCCCGAAGCATCCACTCAGGATGTCTTTCTTCAGCTCCTGAATGGCGGCGCAGAAGGACCACTGATAGCCGATGGCGACGAACTTGCCCGCCGCATCACGGGCGTCGATCATCGCTTGCGCTTCCTGAATGGTGGCTCCCAACGGCTTTTCGCACAAGACATTGCTTCCGTTCGCGAGGGCCTCGCACGTCTGTGGACAGTGCAGGTGGATCGGCGAGGCGATTGTCACGAGGTCTGCCCGATGCTTGGCGTAGAACTCCCCCAGCGTGTCGTAGATGGGGATTCCCCGTTGCTTAAGGTCATCGAGTCTGGGACTTCGTTCGGCCATCGGGTCGACGATTCCGGCAATCCGGTACTCCTCGGGCGGGGCTCCGTCCAGCAACGCTCGGACGTAGAAATTGCCGTAGCCGCCGATGGCGACCAAACCGATGGAGAGTGGTTCCGACATTGGGCCTGTCCTTCCCAAGTAATGTGACGACGTGCCTGGAGCTGTGGTTCCCCTGGAACCTACTCGCGTTTGCGGGCTTTCCCAAGGCGCTTTGCGGTGAATTGGTTTGTGTCTATATTGCGCTGTCCGGCGCAACGGCTGGACCTGCCTGAACAGTTGGGGTGACAGAGGGGCACGTTGCTGTGGAGTTGGTCATATGCGCAACCTCTATTCCATGATGCATGACGCCTGTTCCCGTTACGGGGACAAGGCATTCCTGACCTACAAAGCAGGGGAAGGTGATGCGCTCACGCATGTGAGTTTCCGGCAATTCGAGGAGCGCGTCCGTGACTGGGCCCGGGGCCTGCAGGTAAAGGGGATTGGAGCGTCTGACAGGGTGGCGATTATCACCCCAAAGTGCTCTGAGCAGATCACGGCTTTCTATGCCTGTTGGTCGCTTGGGGCTGTCGCTGTTCCGGTCTGTGAGTGCCTTGGGGACTTGGAGACAGGGTTCATTCTGCGGGACAGTGAGCCCAAAGTGATTCTGGTCGACCCGAGCGTCAAGGATCGGGTTGAAGGGTTGGCGGGAGACGAGCCCGTCCTGCCGTTCTCCGATATCAGCGACTGTGCGGAAGGGCCGGTTCCTGAAGGGTTGGTCGTTCCGGAAGACGACACGGCGGCGCTCATCTACACCAGTGGTTCCACCGGCATGCCTAAAGGGGTCATGCTGACTCACCGGAACTTCTTCACCAATGCGTCGTCGTCCATCGCCAAGATTCAAATCCGCAATGACGACACCATCATGTCCCTTCTGCCGTATTGGCATTGCTTCGCCTTGGTTGTAGAGGTCCTGATCTCAATGAAGTCGGGCGCAGGGGTGATCATCCCCAGAGACAAGCGTGACTTTGTCAAGAACATCGGGAACTACGCGCCGTCGGTCATTCTGGTTGTCCCCCGGATTGCCGATGCACTGATGAACGGGATTATCAAGAAAGCCAGCGAGGCAGCTCCCGCTCGGCGTCGGCTTTTCGAATCGGCGTTGCGCAATGCCGAGGAAGTCTTGAAGGAAGATCCGGGGATGTCGGGGGCGTTGCATCGGCGCATGGCCCATGCGGCTTTCTACAGTCCGGTCGTCTTCCGCAAGGTCCGGAAGTCGTTTGGCGGCCGCCTGCGCTTCATCGTCTCCGGAGGGGCTCCCCTAGACCTGCGCCCGCAGCTCTTCTTCAAGTACCTCGGGATACCGATCATGCAGGGCTATGGCCTGACCGAGTCCACCCCGGTTATAAGCTGCAACCCGCTGGAGAACCATCGACTGGGAAGCTCAGGCCCATTGCTGGACTGGCTGGATGCCGGAAGTGGAGGCGACTGGACGTTCCTGGCCGAGGATGGTCGCCGTGGTAAGGATGTCCACGGTGAGCTTCTGGTGAAGGGTGATTGTGTGATGAAGGGGTATTGGCGGCACCGGGACGCCAGCGCCAAAACTCTCGCGGATGGCTGGCTCCACACCGGCGATGTGGGCTATGTTGACAAGGACGGTTTTCTGTTCCTGGACGGTCGTCTCGGGAACATGATCTGTCTGAAGGGCGGAGAGAAGCTCCACCCTGAACCCGTTGAAGACGCAATCAAGAACAGCCTGAAGATCACCGAGGCAATGGTGATCGGGGAGTCCTGCAAAAACGTCTATGTTTGCGTCAATGTGGATCCCGACGCGGCGGACGGAACGTCCTCGGAGGAACTGCTGCAGGAAGCCCGGGACGAAGTGGTTGCTCAGACTGGTCCTCTTGCGGCCTTTCAGAAACCCAAAGAGGTACTCGTCCTTCCGGCCTTCCAGGTGGATGACGGGACCCTGACCCCGACTTTCAAGATCCGCCGCCGCCGTGTCTGGCAGCGCGATGGGACCGAAATATTGGCCTTTCTCGAGGCCTGTGGGGAGGACCGCGAGGCGTTGACGAAGCTCTCCGAACGCCTGGGTGGTTTGGCGGCGCTTTGACGGCTTATGTGTACTGTTTCTCTCTGTGCGGCAATACGAAGGTGCATCAATGGTACAGACCGACAATCTCAATATCGAGGCGATCCGCCCTCTCTCGTCCCCGGAGGGGGTGAAGGCTGAGTTGCCTTTGACCACTCGGGCCGCTGATACCGTTGTTGGGGCCCGGGCTCAGATCGAGAATATCCTGATGCACCGCGATCCCCGGCAGATACTTGTGGTCGGGCCCTGTTCCGTCCATGACGTCGAGTCCGCCCTCGTTTATGCAGAACGTCTGAAGGCGCTCAGTGACGAGGTGGAGGAGCGCCTGTTGCTGGTCATGCGAGTGTACTTTGAGAAACCGAGGACGACGTTGGGATGGAAGGGACTCATCTACGACCCGGACTTGGACGACAGCTGTGACATCGATAAGGGCCTGCGACTGGCTCGGCAGGTTCTCCTTCAGGTTGCGACGTTGGGGATGCCCGCGGCCAGTGAGATGCTGGAACCGGTCATTCCGCAGTACATCACTGATCTTATCTCATGGGGAGCGATAGGAGCCCGGACCACGGAATCACAGACTCACCGGCAGTTGGCCAGCGGGCTCTCCATGCCCGTAGGGTTCAAGAACGCCACCGACGGTAATCTGAAGGTTGCGGTGGAAGCAATTTCGACCGCGGTTTCGGCCCATACGTTCATCGGCATTACGGGCGACGGCAAAGCCGCGATTTTCCAGACCCGGGGGAACGCATTTGGTCATCTCGTCCTAAGAGGAGGGACGAGCGGTCCCAACTACGGATCCGAGCATGTCGCCTACGCCCAGGAGCTGATGCGGAAATCAGGGCTGATCCCCAATCTTCTGGTGGACTGCAGTCACGCCAACTCCGGCAAACGTCCAGAGAAGCAGCGCGTGGTGGTAGACGACGTGATGGAGCAGGTCCGCGGCGGAGCAGAGTGCATTGTCGGGATGATGCTCGAGAGCAACCTTAAGCCAGGCAAGCAGAGCATGCCTGACGACCCTTCCCAAATTGTGCCTGGGCTTTCCGTGACGGATGCCTGCATCGGGTGGGACGAGACCGAGGAACTGGTGCGTTACATCTACGGGAAGCTGGGGGAAAGATAACGGCTTAGTCTACTGTCTGCGGGCAAGACCTACCGGCTCTCCGCGCGGAGCTTTCGTTGGCCGCCGAGAAGAGTCGGCCCGGGGAGGGCAAGTGGAGAGAAACGCTACCGCGGCAGTCGGATAGGCCGGACGAAGTGCTTCTCCTGCTTGTTCTTCTTGACGTTCCGGCCGGCCTGAAAGTCAATCGCAAGCATTCGGTCAACATCCGTAATCCGGTCGTATGTTCCGGACCAGTATACGGCCGTCTTCGTGTTGGGGAATACACTCTCGCGCTGCTCCGGGGGCATGCGCAGCAGCGTCTGCAGTTCATCGAAGGTCGGGAGTCGCCAGCCTTCGTAACTCGCGAAACGCAACGTTCTGACCCATGTATCCGCTTCCTGCCACGTGCAGGCCTTGCCACTGTAACAGCCCGGGCTGTTGCCGTCACGGGCCCACATGAGCGCTTTCTCATTGTCAACGGCCGTCCCCTTCATCTCGAAGGTGAAACGGGACGTCGGCAGAAGCTCGGATGCCTTCCTGAGCTTGGGAAGGCCCAGGCGATAGTTCTTCTCGCCGAGGTAAGCAGCCCCTTGCTCGATCAGGCTGTCCATTTCATCCTGTGAATCTGCTCGGAAGGCCCGGATCCCGGCCTCGAAACGACTTCGTCTTTCCCGACAGCCCTTGAGTAGCTGGGCGCTGGTTCCGCGGATCTCCTCAAGCTCCCCAATGAGCTTCCCCAGCAGTGCAGTCGCTTGCCCATAGAACTCGGTCGCCTCCACCAGTGTACTGCGCCTGAGCGCGCGCTCCGCGGACGTCTTCAGATCTCTGAACTCCCGAAACTCCTTTGGGAAGTTGCTACCAAGTAGCGGGATGACGGCGTTCTTCTCAAGCACATCCAGTTTGGCGCGGGTCCCTGCCGTCTCTTTCAGCAGTTCTTCGCGGCGAACAATCACGTCGTCAAGCGCTGTTTGGAGGCGGTTCACTTCCTTCAGCAGAGCGAGGAAGTCTTCGGACTTGATCAGGGCAGGGACTCCGCGGTAGGCGTCCTGCAGGACTTGCCATTCGTCCTTCCAGTTCGCTCGCAGAAATTTGTCGTGCTTGTATACGGCCTGGTACGTCTGGACCAGTTTTTTCAGCCTCTTCGTTCGGGATGACTTCTCCTCGGCCACCGTTCCCCGAATCTCTTCGATAAGGGCGATGCCTGCCAACGCTTCTTTTTCCTGTTCAGCGTACTCGTATGCAGCTTCGTGCTTGCTCACTGCGCCCAACTGCGTCGTGATCTTGCTCCATGCTCCCCGAGCATTCTTGGACAGGTCAGCTCTGGATGCGTCGCAGGCATCGCGGAAACGGGTCACCACAGCCTTGGCTTTGTCCCGAATCTTGCTGAGTTCCTCTTCACGCGGCTTGATGATCGCACTTGCAGCTGTGTATCCCTTCGCGGCAGAGCTCCAAGAGCCGGCCTGCGCCGCTGACTCGGCCTTGCCTGTCACGCTCTTCAATGAGGCGAGGTCATCGGGGCAGTTTTCGGCCCATTCTGCCTCAATCAAGGCTTCGCCAAGTGCCATGTAGGCTGATTGGGCCTCGTTGTAGGCCTTGATCGCATCGTACGATTCCTGCGTGTTCTCGAGGATTTCAACGGCTTCGTGCAGCTTCTCTATCGCATGCGTCGGGTTGAACGCGCTATCTGTCTCGTCCTTCGCTTCTTTGCGCAGATTCTGTATCCGCTCCCAGATATTTGGGGCATAGGTCTCCAGCTTCTTGGCTGCCGCCTCGTCGCGCAACGTCTCAAATTCTTGCAGGGCGCTTTCATACTTTCTCCGGCCTTCGAGGGCGAAGTCCATGGCGTCTTGCAGGGCATCGTTGGCTTCCTTGTAGCGTTTGCAGATCTCCCGCGTTTCCATCGGCATACTGCCGGACTTGGCGCTCTTCTTGAGGTTTTCTACTTTGGCTAGTCTGGTCGGGGCGAAGCGCTTAATCATGGTCAACTCACTGTTGTTGTAGTTGTCCATGAACGTGTTGGCCCACAGGCTGACGCGGTAGAAGCAGGCGAAATAGTAGGCCCCCACCGCCACGAGGGCGACCAGAGACAGTGAGATCGCCACCATGAGAACGGAGCGTTTGGACATGGGAGCCTTCATCTCCCGCCGAATCCGGGCCAGCTCACGCTGCTGGCGCTTGAGCTCGTCCTTGGGGTCGATTGCTACCTCCGGCTCCTGCTCTTCGTCAGGCGTGGACGGTAGTGAAGGCGATGAAGGTTGGTTGGCCATAATCCTCTGAAGCGCTGAGAGAAGCTTGATGGCTAATTTGGGCGAAGGTAATCCCGGGAACTCGGTCACATAGCATCCCAGCTCAGAACCGAGTACGACTACTATAGGCGACTCCAGTGAAAAAGGCAACGGTTCATACTGGACAGGATTGGAGGTTGGCATGGTGGAGCCCGGGCATTACTTTTCAACTGAGCCTACAGTGGGTGGTCTCGCGGGCATCCTGTTCGGTCTGTTGCAGGAGGAAGAAAGATGAGTGCATCCCGGGAACGTGTTCTGATTGAGCTGGATTCCATGGGAGTTCCGGAACAGGTGTTTGGAGCAGGGGACACTCTCATCCGGGAAGGGACATCGGGTCGCGAGGTATACGTCTTGCGCGACGGCGTTGCCCGTGTCTCCTATGGAGAGCGGGAGGTGGCCGTTATCGATGAACCCGGGGCCGTTCTTGGGGAATTGGCCGCGCTTCTCGACTCGAGCCGGACGGCCACTGTAACGGTCGTCGAGCCGGGGAGCTTCTTTGTGATCAATGATCTTCCCGGGCTCCTGGAGAAGCACTCATCATTCGCGATTGTCCTGATGCGCGAGCTCGCGGAGCAGATCCTCGGACGAGAAACGATCCATGCCGACGTCTACATCGGTCTGTCACAGATGAGGAAGAGTTCAGGCAACTGATGGCGAGCCCGAAGGAGGGAGGGGCGTTGCTGGGAACAGTGACGCGCTGAGCGCCGGAGGCGGACGACCGCTGCAGGCTGCCTGTATGGGGTATGAGTTGCCTTTCTGAGGAACGTATTTCATGGCTGATGATGGGAAAACGGGGTGGGGGTGTTTCCCGCTCGCTGCACTTGTCTCTCTGGTTCTGATGGTCGCCCTTGCAGCCCTCGTTGCAGTGCGTGTGACGCCTCTCCTCGAGCGAGGCTGGGATGCTGCCCGTCAGCAGGAAGGAAGCGCTCCTGCTGCCGCATCGCAACCACCGTCCCGCAACGATCAGGCCGCATGGGCGGCTAAACCGGATGACGATGCTCGTGACGATACGGCGGCCCCCGTTGCGAGGGGGGGCGAGGGCCCTGTGGCTACCTTCCAGGAGAAGGTTGTCGCTCCGCTAACGCGTGCCCTGGATGATGATGGGTTCGGTCCTGACAAGGGCGAGGCCCCCGCCGACCCGGCTTCCGAGGCCGCTATCAGAGACGGAGCCGTCCTGACGCCCACCCGCAAAGCCTTGGTGAAGCAGCTGCAGTCTCTGAGTGGCTCCTGGCGAACGGTCTCAAACCGCCTCAATAACGAGTCTGGTCGGTACGGCAAACGGTACCGGGCGATTCCCCTGTCACGCCTGGACACACCTGAGGAGCGGGTTCAGAAGCAGGCGGACAATCAACGCTGGCAGGCGGAGAACAGAGCGAATGAGGAGAAGCAGAAGGAACTGCGGCGGCTGCGTGAGGTCGCCAAAGAGAGACTCCGGGAGTTCCCCAGGCGGGCCGAAATCAAGTACTTGACCGAAAATGAGATCCGAGGTCTGGTCGCACGTCTAAAGATCCCGGACAATCTGATGAAGTACGCTGTTGCCGCGCACAAGCGGAAGTGGCACGAGCGGTGAGGGACCAACCCGCTGTCCTGACGCCCTGTTGCCCGGCGGATGGCCCTGTGGGGGTAGGGACACGGGTTCTGCCCAAGGCCTTTCTCTGAGGCAGGACCGTGCTACGTTACCGACGTGTTCCTCGCCCCTCCGGGCTCTCCGCCATCTGTCAGCTCGGCGTGCGTGGGAACGGCATTTTTGTCCCCAAGCTGGTCCCATTATGTCCCATCGCCACCTAACGACCGCCAGTTCACCGCATCAACGCCGCCATCCGATTTACCTGGATCACGCCGCTGCCACTCCCGTGCTCCCCGAGATCCTGGCGGATCATGTCGGCCTCTGTCAGACCTACTACGTGAATCCGCATTCGACGTCGTGGCTGGCGGCGGAAGCCCTTCGCGCGACTGCGGATGCCGAACGACGTCTGCTCAAGCTGCTCGGGATTCCCCCCGCTGAGGCGGATGTGATTTGGACCAGTGGCGGAACAGAGGCCGTAAACCTAGCGTGTCAGGGAGTCTTGCGTCGACACGCGGCGCCGTGTGCGCTGGTCGATTCCGGGGCTCACGTTGCGGTTCTTGATGCCTGTCGTGCGGGAGTTGCTGTTTCTGGAGCATTCCACTCTCTCCCGTTGACTGAGCTGGGAGGGATGGTGTTGAGTGAGGGGAGCGGAGCTTCTCAGGGGGCTGCTAAGGGGGTACTTGCCGTCTGCCACACAAACAATGAAACCGGGGCTGTCCAAGACCTGGTCGCATTGCGACGATGGGCCAGCCGCAACGCACCCGACTTGCTGTTGGCCGTGGATGCCATCCAGAGCTTGTCTCGGGTCCCGATTCCGTGGTGGGAAGCTGCCATTGACTTACTTGTCGTCTCAGGGCGGAAGATCGGTGGCCCGGCCGGCGTTGGCGCTCTCGTCAGGCGACGTAGCGTTGAGCTCAATCCGCTGTTTTTCGGCGGCGGGCAGCAGGGGGCATTGCGCCCCGGGACGATCGATGCAGTGGGCATTCTCGAGTTTGTGCGTGCGGCGGAGATTGCCTGTTCCACTATGGAGGAGAGCAACAAGCACGTGGCCGAACTCAATGCCTCCTTGCGGGAACAGATTGAGGATCGTGTCTGCCCAGGACCTGTCTGGATTTCTCCGCCTCAGGCGTCACCGTACATTGTGAGTTTCTCATTCCCTGGTTACGAGGGGGCCGTCCTGATGAGGATTCTCGCCGACCGGGGGATCATCGTGGGCACCGGAAGCGCGTGTTCGGCCGAATCGGGAAAGCCGAGCCACGTCGTCCGGGCAATGGGGCTGGGAGATGAGGTCGCCCGAGGGATGCTTCGAGTGAGCTTCTGTCGCACCAACACTCGTCAAGACGTGGACACCTTCAGTCAAGCCTTGGCAGACGTACTACGTGACTATTGAAATCGGGCCGGCGCAGGCCGACCACGGCCGGCGTCCTCCTTGTCTGATCTTGGATTTTTGCCGAAACGGAAGAGCGAGAGAGCATGAAAAAGCAAGTTGATGCCGCGGTAGAGACCAACTCGGTGTTGCAGGGCGACTACTACCAAATTGTCCTGGCAGCCCCGGATCTGGCCGCGACTGTTCAGCCCGGACAGTTCGTTCACATCAGGCTTCCGGGGTTCGAACACCGGGTCCTGCGTCGGCCGTTCAGTGTCTGCGACGCTGATACCGAGACCGGGACGTTGACGGTGGTCTATAAGGTGGTCGGAGAGGGCACAGCCCATCTGGCGCGTGTTGTTGCCGGGAGCCAGGTGAATGTACTGGGGCCTTTGGGCATAGGATTCTCACGTCCAAGCATCGACAGCAGGCCGGTGATTGTCGCCGGCGGGTATGGGTGCGCGGCAACCTATCTCCTGGCCCGGATCAGTGCCCTGCCTCCGGTGTGCCTCCTGGGAGGTCGGAGCGCTGGCGATATCCTCCTCGTGGATCGGTTCGAGGCGTTGGGGTGTGATGTTCGTGTGTCCACGGACGATGGATCCCAGGGGCACCGGGGACGGGTCACCGAATTACTGGAACCCGCTCTGGCTGGCGAGGGACCTTTTGGCCCGGTCTATGCCTGTGGCCCCAACCCGATGTTGCGTGCCGTCAGTGCCATCATGCTGACCCGGGGAGAGGATGCCGAAGTGAGCCTCGACCATGTCATGTGCTGTGGTGTGGGGGCCTGCTTTGCCTGCGTGGTCAGGCTGAAGGCCGACACCCACGACGGCTGGAAGTACGTCCGGACGTGCCTGAACGGCCCTGTCTTCAAAGCAAGTGACATCTGCTGGGATACGTGATCCCCGAGCAGGCACGAGCCCGCAAGGACCTGCGAATATGGCGCTCTTCGGAACGCCGACGGTTCGTTCAGTTCCCCGGCAGGGCGAAGAGCGACAGAACGGGGATGTAGGTCACACAGCCCAGGACGATCAGGAGCAGGACGACGAAGGGCAAGGCCGACCAGTAGAGCTTGAGGATGGGCTCTCGGAAGCGGATCGTGGCAATGAACAGATTCAGGCCAACTGGCGGAGTCACATAGCCGATGGCCAGGTTTGTGAGGAAGATAACACCCAGGTGTGTGGGATGGACTCCGAACTCCGCCGCTATCGGGAGGATGAGGGGCACGACCAGCACTGTGGCTGCATAGATGTCGATCATGCAACCCACCCCCAGCAGGAACAGATTCAGCAGAACCAGGAATGCGAACCGCGATGTCATTCGTCCTTGGGCGAACTCGAACAACTGCCCCGGAACATCAGCATCGATCATGTAGTTGGTCAGCGCGAGAGCCATCCCCAGTATGATCAGAATTCCTCCCGTCAAAATGGCTGTCTCTCGGGCGATAGGCCCCAGGCGACGTAGGGGTACATCGCGATAGAGCAGCGTTTCGGCGATCAGGACATACACGGCTGCCACCACGGCGGCTTCACTGATCGCAAGCCACCCCCCGTAGATGCCCCCCAGAACCAAAAGAGGCAGCGGGATCTCGTAGCGTGCGTCCCACAGGGCCCCCCGCAGTTCCCGGACGCTGAACTGTGATCGTGGGAGCTTCCTGCGCCATCCCCACCAGATGCCGTAGAGGGCGAGAACGGCAACCAGGAGGACGCCGGGGAGCAGACCAGCCCGGAACAGTGCATCGATGCTTACGCCGCTGACGACCCCGTACAGGATTACGGGCAGGCTCGGAGGGAAGAGCAACCCAATGCTGCCGCTGGTCGTCAGCAGGCCCAGGCTGAATTGACGCCCGTAGCCGTCCTTCTCCAGGGCCGGTAAGAGCAATCCGCCGAGAGCCACGATCGTGATTCCCGAAGCCCCGGTGAAGGCGGTGAGAAAGGCACAGGCAACGACGCAGACGACCGCCATCCCACCGGGCAACCACCCCAAAATGGCTTTGGACAGGCGGAGTAGTCGCTGGGGAGCCTTGCTCTGGGCAAGAAGACAGCCCGAGAAGCCGAAGAGGGGCAATGCTTGAAGCATGGGCTTCGAGGCCAGCTGGTAGAACTCGATGATCACGGCCTGGAAGTCGATCTCTGCCCGCCAGAAGTTCACGACCGCCGATGTGCCCATTACCGCGAAGAGCGGCATCCCGATGACGGCGAGGACGAGGATGGCTAGCATGATCGCCGGGCTCATGCTGGTTCTCCCTCTTCCACGGTCTTCCGAATGCTCTTCCTGACATCTTGGATGCAGGCGATCGCCAGGCGCAGGGCCAGGAGGGCAAAGCCGATTGGGAGGGCCAGAGTGAGCCACCACTCACGCACGCAGAGGAACGCGATATTGTCTGCCTCAAACTCGGCCATGTCTCGCACGAAGGCGACGCTGAACCAGGCGAACGCCCCAGACAGCACAGCGCTCAGGAAGTGGGTCAGAGCTCGGACGCCTGAACGAGCCCGCCGGGAAAGAAAGTGTGTGACTGCATCGACCGCAATGTGACTTCGTGCCTGGGTGGCAGCCCCGGCCCCCAGCAGCGCGATCCACAACACCATCTGGCGGGAGAGGGGATCAGGCCAGGCAAGGCCCACGGGGAAGAAACGGCGAGCGAGAACAGGGATCAGGCCGACGACCATCATCCCGATGAGTATGATTGCGAAAAGCACTTCCTCGATGCGTCGAATCCAAGAGCCGAGGGGGGATTCGGTCGCCTCTTCCTGACTCGGTTCGCTCGTCGGCATGGTCATGGGGCGGGTGCCTTGTCGCGAAATTCGCGGAGCGCGTCCTGGAGGATTTGGAGGGCTTCTTCTGAGAAGGTCTTCTTGCTCAGACGCTTCACCAGATCCCGGTTGAGTTCCTCAAACTCAGCCAGAGCCCTGGGAGTCGGTGTGACGGTGGTGATTGACTTGCCGAGGACCTGCAAGGCTTCGGCATTCTGGTCTCCGATCCCTTTGTTCAGGGCAGCCACATGTTTGGTGAACACAGTCTCGACTATCCCGCGCACATCATCGGGTAGCTTCTTCCACTGCTTGTTCGTGATGACCACGGCTCCAAATGAGTAGAAGAGCCCAAGGTCGAGGTGGTAACTGGCGCGGGTGTGCCACTGCATGGCGATCATCCCGATGGGGGGCGTGAAGACGGTCCGGATGAGTCCTGATTGCAGTCCCGTGAGCACATCGCTGACCTGGGCCGGGATCGGTGAGACGTCACAGGCATCGAAGAGCGCCTGACCGAAGACGTCGTCGCTTGGGACCCACGGCTTGGCCCTGCGGAGTGATGCGATGTCACGGACATCATCTCTGCCAAAGAGATAGGCAAAGCCCTGGTTGGTCCAGCCGATGATGTGATATCCCTGCTTCTCAGCCTGCTTTCGGAGGTGCGGATCCAGCGCTGTCAGGCAATGGATCGCCTCGGCCTCCGTTCTGAAGAGAAGAGGAATAGAGAGCACGGTTGAGTCGGGGCAGACAGCGTTTATTCCCTTGGCCAGGAAGCCGGCCCCGTGGAGTTGACCGATCCTCATTTTTCGGACCATCGTCGCTTCATCACCTTGGACGCCGCCGGCGTAGACCTTCAGTTTCACCCGGCCATCTGTTCTGGCTGCCAGATCCCGTGAGATAGCCTTGAAGTGCTTCCCCCAGACACTGCGGTCCGGCGCAAGCATAGCGAACTTGAGGCGGTAGTTTTTGGCGTGGCTGCTGATGCTCAGCATGGCGAGCCCGAGAAGGGCCAGCCGGAGGCCAAATGCACCAGTTGCGCCGAGGGGTCTCAGTTGGCCGTGAGGTGTCATTGATCGTCTCCTGTGTCGTCGTCCAGCTCCAGGAAATAGTCTCCTCGGTTGTCCAGAAGCCATTGCGCACGGCGTTGGGCTACGCTGTTTGCCAACGCGTCATCATTCGGCAGCTCATTGATGTTCGTTTCCGTGACGGCGGTGAGTGTTCGGAGGAAGAGCTGTGTATCCCCGGCAGCTGTCGCGTAGAACTCGGCCAACAGGACCGCAGGGGAGAGCCGGGCCGGGCCGGCAAGGTCCCGGGCTCGGTTGAAGTGTTTCCCGCTTCGGTCCAGGTCCCGGCCTGCGCCTGGTGGCTGCACGGCGTAGTAGATCCCCATCGCGAGGTGGGCGCTGCCGTGTTCATACGTCTCGTTCAGCTCAAGAACCCGTTTCATCAGCGCGAGAGCTTTGGGGAGTTCAGCGAGAGCACGCATTGAGTCAGGCTGGGACAATATGCTCCCCAACCAGGCTGCCGCTGTCCAGTAGATGGCCGGCACATCGCTGCGTGTGAAGTGCTGCAGTGCATCCTCGAAGGTATCCTGTCCGGCACCAAGTGCGGCAGCAAAGGCCCGCCGCTGGGAGAGGATGCGGAGACCGTTGGCTTTTGCTCGTTCATAGAGCAAGGCGGCTCTCGGTTGGTCTTCTTCATTGGTGAGGAAGGCCTGGCAGTAGGTGGTGTACCCAGCCGCTCCGGTGAGCAGGAGATCCGGGTTGTCGGGCGTCTTGGCAAGAAGGCCGTCGATCAGAAGCAGAAGCGTTGCCGAGCCTTCGCGGACGAGCTCCGGGTCCGGGTGTTGGCGCATGCCCTTCACCACACCCCCCAATGAGTTTGCCATCATCGAGCTGGGCGCCAGGGAGCGGCACCCGGCCAGACCGAGGACCAGCATCATCAGCGCCATGCTGACAATCGAAGCTCGGCAGCGACGTTCCACATCGCCCCGCTGCGGCATGATGCCGCTTGTTTCTGCCTGGTTTGGCTTCACGTCTTGTTCACCAACCTTCCCTGTGGACTGATTCCTCGCAATCGTCACTTGAGCATGACTTGGCCGCCGGTCACCGGTATGGCCTGGCCTGTCTCGTAGTCCTGGTCCACGGCATACAGGATGGCCTTGACCACATCGGCCGGGGTGCACCCACGTTGAATCGGCGTCTTCTCTTCATAGGACCGACGCACGTCTTCGACGGTCTTGGCTCCCGGCACCTTTCCGGTCTCCAGGTATTGCATGAACAGGCCACGTTGCGGGTCACTCCAGAGAGGCCCGTCGAAGTAGTTCCCCGGACAGATGCTGTTGACCTTGATACGCTCCGAGACGAGCTCCTTCGCAAAGCTCTGCGTCAGCCCGAGGGTCCCGAACTTGCTGCCCGCGTAGGCGGCGTTCTTGTTGCTGCCCTCCAAACCGCTCTTGGAGTTGATCTGGACGATGTCCGTCCATGGGCTGTCCGTATCGATCACCTGGGCGCCCATCACAGGGGCTGCGTACTTGACACAGAGGAAATACCCCGTGTAGTTGACACTGGTGACAAACTCCCAGTCTTTCAGAGAAAATTCGCTGACCGGACCGGCTTTCAGCACGCCGGCGTTGGCGACCAGCAGATCCAAGCCTCCACATTGCTCAACGACTGTCTGTACCATGGTTTGGACGGAGGCCTCGTCTGCGATATTCACCTGAACCGCCAGAGCACGGTCTTTCCCCTGAGTCGCGTTGAGGTCTGCCGCTGCTTGCTGTGCACCATCAATGTTGAGGTCGGCGAACACAATGGTCCCTCCGGCCTCTGCTAAGCCCTGGGCGATGCCAAGCCCAAACCCCTGGGCTGCTCCAGTGACGACACAGACGCGGTTTGCCAGGCGTGATGCGCCGCCTGATGCTGCAGCTGCGATCTTCTTGCGGTAGGATTCCACCTCCCAGTTCTCGATGAAGGCGTAGTCATCTTCCGGGAGGAAGCGGGGACCACCGAACGCCGCGGTCAGGGCACCAACACGTGCGGCATCCCTGGCGACCTCAATCGTTTCCCTGGCGCCCTTCAGGGTTGTGTCTGCGGCCAGGACGGCTTTGCCGGAGAGGGAGACCACTTTGGGGGCATATCCGCGTTCCTCGGTGAAGGAAGCCACTCCCACGGCCGTGGGGTCGTCCACCAGGGCGAAGGACTTCGCGTAGACGATGTGGTCGGGGGTGAATGGTCCCTCGGCAACTGCGAACGGAGGGGCTGAGCTGACAATGGCTCGGTCTTCGTCTGTTCCGAGGATGGTGCGCAGCGGAGGGGCTGCGCCCGCCACGGCTTCGGCTTCGAGTTCGCCGGTTGCCAACTCGAGCGGCACGCCTGCCGCGGCATAGGTCCGGCGGAGTGTTTTCATCATGTCTTCATAGATGGCGCGAATCTCCTCGAGCGTGTCTGCACCAACGAAGACGCCATGGTTTTGGAGGAAGACGACCTTGGGTTGGCAGCCTCTCTCCTTCTTGGCGACGGCGAGGCGTTCCGTGAACACAGTGGACAGTGTGTAGCCGGGCTTCACGAACTCAATCCACAAAGCTTCGGGGAAGAGCTCTGCGCATGCGGCTTCGCCGTCCGCGGCACAGGTGAAGCCATTCACCATGGTAGGGTGGAGGTGGAACACGTACGGGAACTCGATGACGTCGTGCACGGGCGATTCCACAGAGGGGCGGCCGCTGCCGATCGGGCGGACGGCAAGCATCATGATCTCTTTCACAGCGGCTTCCCGCTCCCACACGTCTTCCGGAAGGTCGGCTGTGAAGACGTGCTGCAGGCTGGCCCGGTCCACGGCGATGAAGTCTTCCGGTTGAATGGTGGCGAGGGTCGTTCCACTGGGCTTGATGTACAGCATGTCATCGGTCTTGAAAGAGGTATTTCCACCCCCCAGAAAGACGTACTCTGGATTGCTGCCGAACCATCTGGAAAGGGCTGCGACCTCGGTCAAATCACGCATATTCAGTGTTCCTCTGGTCATTGTCGAATGCAGGCTCTGGGATGTTGTTCCCGTGCTGCCGACAAATGAGTTCGGCAGCACTCGAGCAATCCAAAAACCTAGCTTGACCAAAGGTCATTGCAACCTTGTTGGTCGGGGCGAGAGGGGCGGCGGATGTGCTTTGTGGATGCAGTACACCGTTCTCGGGAAGATCGTCAGGTTGAGCGCAGGATAGGGAATGCAGTGCCCCTGATGGGGGCGGAAGGGGTTGTTTCTCTCCCTTACTCTTCAGCCCCTGGTGTCCGGACAGGCGGATCGGTATAGGCTGCATTGTTTCGGAACATCTCGAGGCGTTGGGTGAACCCTCTGCCCTCGGCGGATGGCCCGCCTGGAGCTGTTGCCGCGATGGCGCGTTGTTCGGTCTTCACCGCCTGCTCAAAATCCCCGTTGGCGGCATAGGCGATGGCAAGGGTGTCGAGAAGGATGGGGGATTCCGGGCCTCCGTGTGCGGTCAGCCGTTTGGCGATGGCCAGTGCCTCCTGTGGTTGGCGGACGGCTGCGTCCGGGCACGCGGCCAGCATCCAGGCAAGGCGTTGCAGGGCCAACACCCAGCCACGCGTGATAGCCGCCGCCTTCCGGTAGCAGTCAACGGCCTCCAACGGGCGCCCTCGCTGAGCCAGGACGTTCCCGAGATTCAGGAGCACGAGGTGGGGTTCCGTGCTTTCGGCAAGTGCTGCTCGCAGGTGCTCCTCGGCTCCCGCCAGTTTCCCTGCCCGGGCGAGGATGGTACCGAGAGACATGGAGAGGTCCCCCTTGGCGTGGGACAGCCCCAGCGCCGTTCGGTAGTGCTCCTCGGCCTTCGCCAAATCGCCGGCCTGCTCATGGGCGGCGGCCAGGTTTGCGTACGGCCCGGCGACGTTGGGCTTGCCTCTGATGGAGGTTTCGAGGTGGAGGATTGCCTCGGCTATGTTGCCTTTCTTAAGGAGTGCTGCTCCGAGATTCTGGTGGGCTTCGGGGTAGTCTGTCCGGATCGCGATTGCCGCCCGGAAGTGCGTGATGGCCTTGTCAACGTGCCCCGCCTCCAGCAAGGGGAGCCCGAGGTTATTGTGGGCGATCTGGTTGCCCTCGGTCACGTCGAGTGCGTGTCGGAACAAGGTCTCGCTGTTGCGCCAGAAGCTCACCTGGTGCCACGTTGCGGGGATGGCCAGTATCAAGGGAATCCCGGCGATGAACGCGACCATCTTCCTGGGAAGCTTGGGCCGAACCCAATCGTCGAATGCCCAGGCCAGCATGATGTAGAGCCCTATGTAGGGAATGTACACAAAGCGGTCTGCCAGGCTCTGTGGCCCCACCTGCACAACCCCGATAACAGGGAATAGGACTCCGGCAAACCAGAACCAACCCACCCCCAGGTATGGACGTGAATTTCGCTGCCAGATGGCCAGGGCCGTCACAACAGCCAGGATAGCGGCCGCCACAGCCGCCGTTTCCGGGGTAGGGGGTGCCCAGGGATAGAGGACGGCGAGTCCGTGCGGCCAGAACAGATTCCGCAGGAAAGTGCCGTAGCCAACGGCGGCTGTGCCCAGACGCTGAATCAGCGTGATCGCTTCCGCACTCTGTATCGCGCCCGTTGCTTTCGCGGCCCGGAACGTAACTCCGGCAGTCGCCAAGCCGAGCAAGAGGAGGGGGAGCTTTTCGGCCCCGAGGCGGAATGCACTATTCCGGGCCTCCCGGCGGCACAGGTCGTCCGGACGGAGGCGTCCCAGCGGCCACACGTCAAGCAGAAGGAGTGCACAGGGCAGTGTGACCAGCATGGGCTTGGTCATCAGCCCCAGGGCGTATGGCAGAAACACCAACGCGTACTTCCCGAGGGAGGGGGCTCGGGCATACGTGGTGTACGCCATTACCGTCAGGATCCAGAAACATGCTGACAGGACATCCTTGCGTTCCGTTACCCAGGCGACGGACTCCACATGCATGGGGTGGACCATCAACATGGCCGCGACCCACGCACTGGGCCACCGCCGGCCGGTCAGCCGGCGAAGACAAAGGAACAGGAGGACGCCGTTCAGCGCGTGGAGCAGGACGTTCATGATGTGATGTCCCCCCGGATGCAGTCGGAACAGGGAGACGTCGAGCATCCGGGAGATCATCGTCACCGGTTGCCAGTAGTCGGCATTTGGCGTCTGGAAGACGAGATCTGCCTGAAAGGCCCATTTCAGCCCCGTGATGGTGAGCCCATCGCGGATGTGCGGGTTGTCATAGACATAGACGTTGTCATCGAGGTTGATGAAGTCGAACTGGCGCGTCTGCCAGTAGACCGCAAAGGCGAGGAGTGCCAGCCCGCAGCAGATCAACCGGTCGGCGTTGATTTTCGTGTTGCCGTCAATGCTCACAGCGGTCTCCTGAGGTCGAGGGCAGGGCGTCTGTTCGGGTGAGCACCACAAGCGCGAACATCGCAGTCCAGCGTATCAGAGGAGAGAGGATCCGTTCACACCCGCGCCAGAAGCCGTGGCTCCAGTTCGGCACGAATGCGGGATAAGAGACCCCGCCTGAGAGGAGATAGCGGAAGGGCATCATCGGCAGGATTCGTGAGACGGTCCATTGCGGGAAGTCCCGGTTGAACGTGTCACGGTCCCGCCCAAAGACGATCCACGGAAGCGCCCCGTTCGCGGCTGACACGGGGTGTCCGGCAGGGAAGGCCCAGTCGACTGCACGCGGCTTGAAGTCTTCGTGGTGGAGGTGCGTGTAGACAAACGTCGACCACAAGGACCGCCAGGGCTCAACCATGGCGACGACCCCTCCGGGTTGGACACAGCGACCCGCTTCCAGGAGGAACGCGTGAACATCGGGGATGTGATGGAAGACATCAGTCATCACGACGGCACCCAGGGAGCGCGCCGCAAACGGGAGGCATCGCCCATCCAAGATGATGTCGACGCCAGGCCCCGGCAGAACATCGCTGGTTACCACACCGGGAAGACGTTCGTGGAGGAACCCGCCACCAGCCCCGAGTTCGAGAACAGGACCAGCGCATGTCGGCAGAGCAGAGACGAGCAGATCATACCACTCGCTGTAGATCGCCCGGAGGAAGGGCTTGGCGGCGATGGTCTCCGCCGACTGCTCAAGCGCTGAGACGTCGTCTTGAGCGGTCTGGCGGTTGCGTTGCGGCAAGGGCATGGGTGGCTAAATCAGGGATCTGAGGTGATGTTTCTGAAACGGTGGTTCCTGGACTGACTAGCGAAGGACGGCACTAAGACAAGTGGCGAAAAGTGCATCCAGAAAGAGGTCGCCGGATGGCACCGCCTCCCACATTGAGGTCATTGCAGCTAACGTGGGAGGGGCTGCCACGCCCCGATTGCCTGTCTCTTGGTACCATTCCTGACTAGGGAAGGTAGCTGAGACCGAACACGGTTGCAAGAGTGGAAGCCGGAAACGAGTTAAGACAGGAGAGCCATCGTGCACGTATTTATCTATAGTCACACGCATTGGGACAGGGAGTGGTACCTGAGTAGAAACCAGTTCCAGTTCCGCCTGATCCGGACGGTGGACGAGATCATCGATGTGCTGCAGGCCGAGAACAGCTTCGAAGTCTTCGTCCTTGACGGGCAGACTTGCGTGCTGGAGGACTATCTGGAGATCCGACCGGAGCGGCGCCCGCTCCTTCAGGAGTTGATCGCGGCCGGCAAGCTGGTCATCGGGCCCTGGTACACCATGCCGGACACCTTTCTTCCGGATGGAGAGGCACTTGTCCGGAACCTGGTGCGCGGGTATGCGGACTGCGCAGGGTTCGGGGCTGACTTTCCCAACGTCGGGTACGTGCCCGACAGTTTTGGTCACATCGAGCAGCTGCCCCAAATCCTGCGCGGCGTCGGCATTGACAACTTCGTCTTCTCGCGAGGCCGGCCGGTGGCCATTGCCTCTGCCGATGGCCACAAACGGGAATTCCTGTGGTCTTCTCCGGATGGCAGCACAGTCTATGCGTGGCATCTGCCTGGAGGGTACACTGCCGGGCAGTTCCTCCCGGGGCCGGATGAAGAAGACGAGCTCCGTGCGCGCTTCGAACAGCAGATCGCGGCCTTTGCGCCTTCGCACCGTCCTGACATCGTCTGCGTTCCCCACGGCATCGACCACTGCTGGCTTCAGCGTGACATTCCGGAGATCCTGGACGCACTTCCTCACCTCCTGCCCGACGTCACGTTTCACCATGGGAGCCTCAAAGACGCCCTGGACGCCTGGAAGAATGATGTCCCTGTCGATATGGAGACGGTGGAAGGGCAACTGCGGGGGTGCCTGCAGATCAACGAACTGCATGGGACGCTATCCAGTCGCATCGACAACAAGATTGCGAACGAGGAAGCCCAGATCCATATCGAGAATCTGGCCGAGCCTCTGGACGCAATGGCGACCTGGTTCGGAAAGCCCGGCTCGGGCTGTTTCCTGCGTCGAGCGTGGGCTCTGATCTGTCAGAATCATGCTCATGACTCGATCTGCGGTTGCAGTCAAGATCGTGTCCACACCGACGTCAACCAGCGTTTCCGAGAGGCGGTCGAGCTTGGGATCGATATTGCGGACAGTGCCCTGGATTTCCTCAATAACCCGGCACGCAGAGCCGCTGTCCCGACGCTCATAGTGTACGGAGGACTCAACGGTGGGCATTCTGTCGTTGATTTCGTTGTCAGGCTGGCTGAACGCCCAACCGGAGAGGGGTGCTTCACAGATGCTTCGGGGCGAGTGTGCCCGATTCAGTTCGACACGGTCACCCACATGCTCGTCCGGCACACCAATGGGGAGCAGACGCATTACGAGTGCCGCGGATGCACGCGCCTTCCGCCTCTGCGCCCCGGTGAGATCCGCAAACTCACCTTCTCAGCTGGGACTCCCGCCCCGATGGACGTGTGCCCCGGCGTTCGGTGTACGCCTACATCGCTGGAGAATGACCGAATCCGTGTCCTGGTCAACGCGGACGGCACGCTGGATCTGGAGCATATACTGACGGGGAACGTGGTGCGTAGGACGCACTACCTGGTGCAGGAAGGAGACATCGGCGGGGGCTATCATTTTGAGCCGGTTGAGGGGGATGAACGGCGGGACAACCGTCACGAAGGAGCTGTGAGCACGCTTGTGTCGGCCGGGGCGCTACGCGGGGTCATCGACGTGGTCAGTCGTCTCGAGGTGCCCCTGGCGTACGACCGGGCTAATGGCGAACGAGTCGGGCACACAACGGTTTCAGTGACGTCCCGACTCACACTCGAATGGGGAAGTGATACGCTCAAGATTGCCACCACAGTGCAGAACACGGCGGAGAACCAGCGAATCCGCCTGGTCCTCCCCACGGGTATGGTCACGACCACTGTCGCTGCTGACGCCAGCTTTGCCGTTCATCAGAACAGCCCCGAGCGATGGGCCGCGGACGACCGGCAGAACTCGCACCCCATGCGGAATTTCGTGGACATTTCGGACGAGGACGTGGGAGTTGCCTTTATCGGGAAAGGGCTGCATGAATACGAGATCGTCTCGACCCCGGACGGGACGGAGTTGGAGGTTACTCTCCTTCGGTCCGTGGACTTCGTTCTGCTTTGCAGCACGTGGGAGACCCCGGAAGCCCAACTCAAACGCGAGCTCCGGTTTGAGTACGCCCTGAAGCTCCACGAGGGCGACTGGCGGTCAGGCGCCGTTCCGGAGGCGGCGGCCACATTCCGGTACGCGCCCATCGCTGAGGTCCACGGTGACTACGGTTGGGAGAAGGAGCACGAGGCACACGCAACCATTGGGTACTATGCCCTTCCCAGGGAAGGAGGCGAGGTACCCGTCGACACCAACCGGTCCTCCTGGAAATCGATCAATGCGGCTCGAGACGGTTGGCGTCGGGTCGAGCAGGACCGATTCGTTGAGGTGCAGATGCCCGACCGGCTCGTCCCATTCGAGCTTGAAGGGGAGTGTCTGGTCGTTTCGGCTTTCAAACGGGCTGAAGATGGGGATGGGGACGTCCTGCGGTTCTGGAACTACGCTGACGCCCCGCAGACTGTGCAGGTGACCGCGGCGAAGACGTCGGCTTCACTCACGCAGGTCGACTTACTCGAACGTCCCCTGGATGAGTCTCCTCCCCACGTCGGTACGGCAACGGTGAGCGTCCGCCCGTTCGAGATCGTGACGGTACGCATCTGTGGGTGATGGGATCGGGTCCGTCAGAGCCGTGACTAACGGGAGCGGCCTTTTCATGGGAGAGGGGGACCGCTTACGCTGTGCGCAGTCTGTGTCCGTCAGAGCCGCGACTAACAGGAGCGGTCTTCTCGTGGGAGAGGGGACCGCTTACGCTGTGCGCAGCCTGTGTCCGTCAGAGCCGCGACTAACAGGAGTGGTCTTCTCATGGGAGAGGGGGACCGCTTACGCTGTGCGCGGCTCGGCCGGACAGAAGACCGCTTACGTTTGCGCGGCTTGGGCCTACCGTTGCTGTGAACGTGCGGTGATTGTGACAGCGTGCCCGGCTTCCCAGCGCTTGTGTTCGTCGGTGTAGTAGAGGTAGGTGCGACTTGCCGGGCCGGTGTAGGTGCCGGGGATGGTGGCGGTGAGGCTGACCGGGATGACCCGTTCTTCTCTTGCTTTGAGGGCGCGCCAGTAGAGAACGACCTCTCGACCAAGGACTTCGTAGGAAGAGATCCGGTCGGCGCCCACTAGCTCTTTGAGCTGGTCGTGGCGCACTTCGCAGCCTCCGGGAATGCCGACGATGGCGATGGGGGTGGGAGCAATCTTGTCCCCGGCGGTGACGGTCACGGTCATCTCCAGCGGCTCGCCTTCGCTGATCTTAGCGGCAGAGAGAACGCTCTTCAAGGCGAGTTCACACGCTTCGCTGGTGGCGGGAAGGCTGGTGTTGAATGCCACCTCCAGGGAGAATGGCATCCGGCTGCCGTCCGCCATCTTCAGCTCGAGGCTGTGATTCCCCGACGTGAGAGCAGCGGCGAAGTCGGGAAGCTCGATCGCACCCTTGGAATCCTTGTCGAAGGCGACGGGCTTGCCGAACGGTGTCCCGTTGACGATCAGTTGCACGGTACCCGGCTGCTTTGGTGTGGCTCGGGCCGCATCGTAGGCATTGATCGCTTTGAGGGCGAGGATGGTGGACTGGGTTGAGCCGAATCGGCCGGCTTTGCAGCGCTCGAACAGCCACTTCATCGATCCCTCCACCTGCGCGGCCCAACGGGCATCATCCTTGAGCCAGGCGAGGATCGTCAAGCTGGTGGTCTCAATCGCTAGGCTGTCTCCACCGGAGCGGGTGATTGACGTACCTGCTCCACCCACGTGACCGTCCTGCTCAACCGCTTCGGAGAGTCGCGTGGCGAGGGTCGTGGCGGCGGGGTTGTCGCCCGCCAGGTACATGATGTTAGCGGCAAGTGCGATGACGTAGCTGTCTTTGCTTTTCAGCCCGTTCTTCTTGACCGCAGCGATTTCCTTCTTGAGCTTGGCCGCATCTTCTCCGCTTTCGAGCATAGCCCAAAGGATGTACGCGTTGGTGGTGGGGACGGGAGCCCGACCGAAGCTGTCCAGCGCTCGTTTGTTCCGCTTGAATCCACCCTTGCCATCCCGCCTGGAAAGCAGCCAGTCACGGGTGCGCCCAATCATGTCCGCGTCCACCGGCATGATCTTGGCCATGTCGCTGAACTCCATCAGACCGTAGGCGGTGAGGGCCTCGTGTCCGGGGTCGCCGCCGAACCACTCGTAGCCCTTCTTTTTGCACTCGAATCCGGTGAGCTTCTTGAGACCCGCCTCGAGCAGCGTCTTTGCCTTGGCGATCTTCTCCGGCGAGATCCCCTGGTGGCTGGTGAAGTACTGCCCTGCCATGACGAGAGGGTAGTTGGTGGAACTCGTCTGCTCAAAGCAACCATTCGGCTGGCGCAGGAGGGCATTCAGGGCCTCCTCCATGTTGGCCAGAGGCGTGGGGTAGACGCGTGCCACGGCGGCCAGACTGCCGGCTTCTGTCTCCTCCGGGATCGTCAGCCTGGTCGTGAAGCTCTTTTCCGGCCCGATCAGGCCCCCGTGGTTGATGGTCACCGGGAAGCCTGCGGCTTTGACTGTGAGTGAACGGGTAACGGTGTCGGTGTATGCTCCGGCTGCAGCCGTGATAGTGACCGGATACGTGCCCGGCTTGTCGGCGGTGATGGTAACAAGCTGCCGTCCGCGTTCGAGACCGGCCAGGGAGATGGGGGTCACCTGGCTGATCGTCAGCCCTTCACCACGAACGAGAAGGTTGACGGATCTGAGCGTCTCTTTGGTGGCGTTGACCAGCGCTATGGGGAGCAGAATGGCGTCTCCGGCTGTCACTTCCAGGGGCATCTTCGGCTCGATGTAGAACGGCTCGATCGACTTGATCGCTAGGTCGCCGGTGCCGAGGGCGCCGTTGCGGCCAAACGCATCCGCCATGACCCTGAAGGTGGTGACGCTGTCGGAGAGGCCGAACTCCACCGTGGCCTTGCCGTCCCGGGCCGATGTCCGGATTCCGGTATTCCAGTAGAGCGTTTCCGTGAAGTCAACACGATCGTTGGCCTTGCGGTTCGGGCGAACCTGGTGGGCGTACTCGCGTATGGTCATCCAGGCGATCCGGGGGCGAGCGGGGGCCAGCACCTCGAAGTCTGCCATCGCTTCGCCGGCCGCGATGTCCTGTGCCATGGCCGGCTTCTTCGCGAGCTGGAAGGCTTTCCGTTTCTTTTTGGGCTCTGTGCCCGAAGGGAGAGGCCTCAACACCCGGGGCGGCTTCGCTTGTGCCTCTTCTTTATGGTCCGCCCTGTCGTCTCCAACGCCGTCGTCCTCGACGTCTACACCGCCTTCCGGGGCGGCAAGCACTGCCAAACCGTCGACCGCGGCTGCTTTGAGCTGTATCCCCAGGCGACGGCGGACACCACCTCCAAAGCCCATGGCCATGGGCATCGGGACCAGGCGGGGCAGGACGCGCTCAGCGAGGGCCCGTTTCCCGTCTTCCGGGAAGTCCTTCTTGATGCCGGCGTAACGCATGAGGATGAAGCGTCGCCAGCCCTGCGTGCCAAGGAGGAGATCAAGGGCCTCGGGTCCTTCGCTGTTGGCGGCGTCCAGGTAGACGTGGGCATCAGCGAGATCACGGACCTCGTTCTCGAGGTAGACCATGACGGGGAGGCGTGGCGCATGCTCGCGTTTCTCCATCATCTCCAGAACGGCGTCATCGGTTACGGTCAGGCCGACCACAGCTTCAACCGGCTTGCCGTTCTCATCGGTGGTCAGAATGTCGAGTTTTACCTTTCCTCCGGGCACAAGGGGGGCTTCTCCGGGGGTGATTGCCACGTTCACCGCGAACTTTGGCTTGCGGTAGATGAGGCGCTCCGCGAGGGGGTGCCCCTCAGCGTCCCAGATCGTCACGATGAGAACGCCTTCGCTGTCCTTCGGATCCAGAGCAACGGATGCTTCCTTGCCGGCGGCTATCGGCTTCGAGTCGAGTTCCACTTCGCGTTTGGAGATCGTCACGGTGGCCGCCTGGCTATCCGGGGTTGAGGCGACGGCAACAGAGATCGTTCCCTCGTGGGGGTAGACGGCCTGTAGACTCTTAAGCACCGCACCTGTCTTCTTGATTGTGGGAAGGGCAAAATGGCGGCTGATTCCGGATGGGCTGTTGATGATCAGGGCATACCGGGTGTCGGCCTTCGGGGTGAAGGTCACGACCCCTCTTCCTTCATGTGTCGTGCGCAGATCTGCCACGCCCTTCTTTCCTGGCTTGTCGTCTTGCAGGGCAACGATCTGCCCGGCGATATCGGCCGGCTTCCCATCGGGACGATTGGCCTGGACGTAAACCCGGCCCCGCAGGCCGGCAATCAGGTCACCTCCCTCAGGATAGAAGGTGATGTCCATGGTCTGGAGGAGGATGGGGATGGTCTTGCTCGCAGTTTCCACGACGCCCCCATCCTCAATGACGAAGGAGAGGCTGCCGTCACCGATACGGATTTCGTCCGGAAGGGAGAATTTGGTGGCGCAGGTGCCATCACGTCCTACGGTGAAGCCTGACTTGCGGAAGACCTCTTTGCCATCGACCCGTGCCACAACGGTCACCGCGGCACCGGCTGGGATGCCTCCCTCGGCACGGTCGACTTTGACGGTAGCCCGAACCGTGTCTCCAGGACCGTAGCCCTCTCGCATGAACTCTATCTGAGTCTTGAGGCGGGGTGCCCGGTAGGCGCGGATTTCGAACGTGCGTTTGGTTTCCGGGGCACCGCAGTTGGGGCTGCTCACCAAGGCTGTGTACTGTCCTCCGGCCGTGCCTTGAGGGATCTCCCATTTCACCCCAGCGGAACTGTCCTTCCCGTTCCCGCCGCCCTGAAACACGGTGTCCCCTTTGGGACCCCTGATCTTGACGGTGACCTGGATGTTGCCGTCCCGGTGGGGCGTGTTGTCCGCGGCATTGAGGGCGATTCCTCGGAGATAGACCGATTCGCCTTCGCGGTAGATGGGCTTGTCGGTCGATGCGTAGAGGAGATAGCGTTCCTCCCCGCCCAAGTCTTTGGTGGTGATCCGCTTCTCCCAGACCATGCCTTCATTGGCGGCCCAGACTATTCCGGCCGCTGCGAGCAGCAATCCGGTCGACATCATCGCCCATAGCTTCCCGTTCATCGCCTTCTCCTTCAATGTGTCACGTGGTCCGCGGTCTCTGTGCATCCGTCGCCGTTTCCTTGGGATACAGACGCATGTGGCCAGGCCTTTTTCAGTTGGCCTGAGCAAAAACAGCCCGACTCGCGGGGAAACGCCGGCGAGTCTCTTGACCGCAATTCCTCTCGGTCCCGGAGGTCCCGAGCCACCGGGGGAACGCCTCGATTTCTGTCACTTCGTTTGCACCGGGACGAGCTGAATCCAGTCCAGATTGAGGCCGGTCTCCGTTGGGCAGTCCATGGAAAGCGTGTGTGTGGCGGCGGTCAGGCGGATGATGAATGGGATTTGCTGACGAGCCAGCCAGACGTCGCGCCAGTTGTCCTCGGTACCACTCCAGCCTCCAGTAAAGGGGAAGACAAATGGCGTTTCCTCGACGGGTTTCCCGTCGATCAGGAGGGTCCGCGTTACGGTCTCCTTCCAGGCATGGCAGCAGCGCAGCCGGACGGCGTAACTACCGGCGGTTGGTAGGCGGAACTGCCAGGTCAGGCGATGGCCGGCGTGGTACCAGAACCTGAAGGCCTGACCCACGGCACCTACTTTTTCACAGACCTCAATTTCTCCGCCTTTCTGCTCAAGGATATCCTCTGCCTGCACTGTCACGGCCTCGGCCAGGTCCGGTGTCGTGTCGCCCCAGGTTGGGTCCGAATAGATTCCCGGCAGACCAATCACAGGCTGGGGCTGAATGGTGAAGCGTATGCGTGCTTCCAGGACCGGCTCGGTCAAGGTCACGCCAAGCCGTGTCGGAGCTTGGCGTCCGGGGTTTTCGACCGTTTCGGTGCTGTATTCCCACGGGCTTCCTTCGACGGCGATGTTGATGCCCAGAGCGTGTGTGTCGTCGTAGACAGCGAGGAGGTCGGGGCCGATCCGGTGGGAACGACTGCCGGTGATGAGGCTTCCTGCGAATGTTGTCGGTTCGCTGAACCGGGCGTGGTCCTCGACCGTGATGGTGCGCGTCTTCCGGTCATGGACGAAGCTGCGAATGAGTGACGTGAGTGCCGGGACTCGGTAGGCAGATGCCATCTGGAGTTTCAGGTGGCTGACGCTATCGGAGAAGGACGTCTCGAGGACTTCACCCCGAGCCTGGGGCCCCGTGACCTGCAGCCTTCCCCCAACGACCGGAACGGGATGGCCGTAGGAATTCAGCACGTTGCTTTCGTAGCGCCGCCCGCTGAACGTGCGACGCGTGTAGACCTCACTCCCTGGATCCAGAAGAAGGGGTTCTCCTGCGAGTACGACCACGAAGGAGCCCACGTCGTTATGGTTGTGGCTTTCTGAGTTGTGACCGCCCTTGATGGCGGCTCCCAGGGGCGTTTTGACTCCCGGGTGGTCTCGCGTGACCAGAATGCCGGCCTGCTCGAACCAACTGTGTGTGGCCATGCTCTCCTCGCCGATGGCAACCGGCGTGGCACTCGTGCGATCATGCAGGGCGTGGAAAGCCGTTGTGAGGATGTTGCCGGATAGAGGGCGCGTCGTGCATGCTTCGCCGGGGATGATGTCGGGGAACACGCGGTCGATCAGGGCAAGCACGCTGTGGTCCGGCCGCGCTCGAACGCTGCAGTCGGCAAAGGCAGGAGCGACTTTTGGCTGGATGAGGATGTCAAGCGGGAATCGCGCGATGGCCGGGAGCTTCGGGTCCGTGAAGATGTCGAGGGCGCCACCGGTGGCGTCACGCACCATCAGGCCCATCATCATGAAACGTCCGAAGCCGTAATTCCAGTAGCCGACGCCTTCACTGCAATAGCCGTCCTCGGTGAAGCCCTTGATGAAGAACGGGTTTGAGATCTCCATCCCCGCCAGGATTTCCGCGCGCTCTGCGGTCGAGGGCACGATGGCCAGAGCAGCGCCTGTGACACCGGCGTTGCAGACGGCATTCCAGTTGTTCCTGCAGAGCATCCACCAATTACCGCGCGTCGTCCCTGAACGCAGTGCGGCCAGATACGGATCAAGGACGCGACGACGGATTTCGTCATAGGTGTGTGCGCGGAGGTCTCCGGGCAAGCGGTCTCCCAGCCAGTAGAGCGTGTTGGCCAGCATCCAGGCGCGCAATGAGGATCCCAGCGCCACGGTCAGGTGGGTTCCTCTGAAGTTGCCTAACGCTCCATCGCAGGCGGGCAGGAGCCAGCTGCGGTGTTCGCACATGGCCCGGACGTCCCGCTCGATCGCAGGCAGAAAGCGCCCCTTGTTCTCCAGGCATTCGGCGACGACCAGGCACCCGATGCGGGAACTGCACTTCTGATAGGGGATTTCGTAGTTCCTTCGGTTGCCGGTGCGGGTGAACTCTAGGTACAGCTCATCAGGGAGCTCGGGCGGAGGGCTTTCAGCGAACGTCTCTGCGACTCGCAGGATACCTGCTGTGGCTGCGTCTTCGCGAAGAGGGTCCCAGGCGTCCCGGGCACCGATAGGCTTCCCAAGTCCGCGTGGCTGAACGGGGAGCATGGCTGCGATTTCGACGATGCGTTGGGCAGTGGGAGGAACGAATGAGCTTGTCCTACTTTCGGGTGTCGGCGTTGTGCGGACCTCCTTGGCTTCGTCGTGGTCCAGGGCGGTCACGCTGAAATCATCGAGTTCGGCCGTGGTGACGCTGGCATTGAAGGAGTGGATCCAGATGGTCAGCGCGGCCCCCTCGGGCGGTGCCTGTGCCTTGATGGTGAAGGGAGTCCAATCCTTGGCAGCATGTGGCACTGTGAAAACCAGGATGCTCCCACGCACTTTTGTACTCAGAAGCGTACCAGCTGCATCCCAATACTCGACATAGATGCCGGCCCCGCTTCCTGCCAGCGATCGGCCCCAGAAGCGGACAGCATGGTGGCTTCCGGCGGCGACCGGGATTTTGGCCGAACGAATGCTGCTGCCCTGGGTGTCGCTTTGGTCCGTGACTCTCAGGCCCATGGTTCCGGAGTGGGCAGCCCGCTTGGTCCGCAGGCTGAAGGGCGGGCCGATGACATCCCACCCTTCCGTCCCGTCCTCGAAACCCGGATTCTGCAGTGGCAGCGGCGTTCCAGCGTGGGTGAAGTGGCCCCCGATCAGCAAAGCTGCTGCCGCGACGACTGTGACTGTAAGGAATGAAATCTTCCGGAGCAAGAGAGGCTGTATCATCGGCAATTCTCTACAGTTTTGGACCCATACCTCGGGCATTCCCGCCCGCGAACAGCGACGGGGCCAGCGGCCAGTGAGTGTGGCTCTACTTCAGTCCCAGTCGTTCACCGCGGCTCAGCTTCCCTATAGCTTCCCGGGCTCGGCGTTGGCGCGTTTCAGCGCGTTTAGCCATGCCGACCCAGAGAACGTAGTCCTTGCGGTAGGAGGGAGCCAGAGCCAGGAAATACTCCTTTGCGTGAGGATTCTCGGCCAGAGCGTCTCTCAGCTCTTCCGGCATGACAGGCGGCGGCAGCTGCGGGCGTCCTCGCTGCTGTTCCCATTCGCCGGATGCCTTTGCTTCGTTGATTAGCCTCAACCCGTCGTCTGTCACGAGCCCGGCTTTGAGCATTTTCTCCACGCGGTCTTTGTTGAGCTTCGACCAGTTGCTGCCCGAGTTGCGTGGCGTGTATTTTCTGGCGTACCGGTCATCGTCCAAGCGTTTGATGATGCTGTCGATCCAGCCGAAGCAGAGGGCTTCCTCTACCGTCTCTTCGTACGGGACATCCTCAATGCCCGTATGTTTCTTGTGGAAGACGAGCCAGACGCCCTTCTTCCGGGCGTGGTTGTCGACCAGCCACTCCCGCCACTGCTTCCTGGTGTTCACACGCAGTTCATTCATCTGATGTCTCCGCCGAACGGGTTCCATCGTTCTGTGCGGCCAGCTCTTCTCGGAACTTGCGGCGGGATTCGACAAACCAGTCGTCGCCTCCTCCCATTTCGCGAGTCGGTTCCCAGCCGCGGGTGTTCTCGTTCGGGCGTCGACTGATGCAGGCGTTGACCAGCCCTGTCATCTTGATGAACGCGGGATCGTCTCGGCTGGCGTAGCCACGCATCTGACCCCATCCCCCCGCTGTGGTGGGCAGCGGAGCCATAAGGACACGGCTCTCCGTGGGGCTCGCCGGGTTAACCAGAGCCAACTCCGGTTGCTCAGCCACGGCCTCGCCGAGCAGTCCCAAGATATAGGCTCGAAGCACCTTCATTGCGTTGCCGTTGATGCGGCGTTCCTCCACTTTGTTGGGGAAGAGGTCTCCACACGCTTGGGCGTTCAGATCAAGCCATTCGATGATGCGCAGGCGGCTGCGTCCGTCCATCTTCAGTTGATCGTGATGGATCCCCACAAGTTCCGGGCTCGACTTCTCGGCGTTTCCCACAAGCATGTGGGCCACCTTGCTGCTGTGTGCGTAGAACCGCATGGGGCGGGAGACGTTGTATTGCTCTTCCTCCTTGTCCCACATGAGTTTCTTCAGCCCGACCCAGTGCTGTCCACGCGCGATCAGCTCTCGCATGTTTCTGGGGTAGATGCTGGGGTCAGCGATCAGACTGATGTCAGCCGCCTTTCCCTTGAGGCCGTGGCAGCCGATGCAGTAGCGGTCAAGGACAGGCTGAACGTTACGTTTAAACGTCATGCCCCATGGAGCGGCTGGCCCGGCAGGCGGTGTGAGTTTGGCCGGTGCCTGTCGGGCCGGTCCAGCGGGTGATGGCGGCAGCGGGGCTGTTCCTACTGGCTCGTGACACCCGACACAGCTGCGATTCTCACCCGGTTGAAGGTAGAAGAAGCTCTTCTGCGTGAGCAGCGCCATCCCGTTCGCATCGAGTGTTTGCAGCTGGATCGCCGTCCGTGAGGGGACGCGAAAGAACGCTGAGCCATCTGCATTCACCGGCACCGTGCCGATGGTGCGTTTCGGGAGTTCGACCCCGACGGTTGCACTGATCGCCGTCCGTCGTCGTCGAGGCTGAACTCCGAGAGCGTTGACGCGGATCGCCCTGATCATGCCCGGCTTGATCTTCCCCTCCGGATCGTTCCGGGTCAGGTAGGCGTTCTGCAGGAATACCGTCCCGTCAGAGGTCCCCGTGCCGAGGCGATTGGGCAGGACAGGCGGCCGCAGCCTCTTGCGGACAGCGATCGGGGAAAAGGCCGCGACGTCGGGGTTCTCGTAGATGAACTCCCGGCCGCCGAGAGTATCGACCAGGTAGATGGCTCGGCCGTTCTCCGGAGGCACGCGGCCCTGCGAGTGGATTGGGTGGTTGGCTCGGGAAACCAGGAAGAGCTCAGCGTTGATCGCATGTGGGTGACTGAAGTGAGGACGTGGCCATCCCGCAGTCTCCGAATACGGCGTCTCCGGGGTCAGCTTGGTTACCGGTGCTTCCCCATTGTCGCCCAGGTTCGTGTCGATGATCACACTCGTCCCCGTGTTGTAGGAGTGATGGCCTTGGGCGGTGGCAACGATCTTGTGTGTGCCGGGGATGGCGGATGCCTCGACAACCATCATCGGGTGCAGCGTGTCGTTGCCGTAGAAATTAGAGATCTCCGTGCCGTCGGGCCGGCACCACCAGAGCATGTGGAAGAGCATCTCGTGGCGGTTTGTGTACTCCCAACGTGTGAACACGATCCGACCGTCGTTCAGCACGGCGGGTTCGTACTCGTTCTCGTTGCCGAACGAGAGCTGACGGATGCGGCCGCCGTCCGGGGCGCAGCGGTGCAGCACCCATGCAGGGTTGTAGCGTCCGCCATGACAGCGTCCGTAGGACTGGCTGCGAGTGGAGATGAACGCGATGTGGTCATCAGGAAGATAGCAGGGGTCATTGTCCTCAATCAGCGCTGTGCAGCGGTTGTGGCGTGTCTCAAGAGGGTCCCGTGCCGTGCCGGTCAATTGGTGGACCCAGGAGCCGTTGAGGGCAGCTTCGTAGAGGAAGTAACGGCGTTGATTCGCATCGTCTGTGCGTTCGTGGTCGCAGTAGGCGAAGACAACCTTTTCGGCATCGTAGTGTAGATCCGGGTTGCGTGCGACGCCCTTCGGCAGTCTGCCGGCGAGGAAGGGCGTGGCGATTGGTGTTGTCTTCCAGTTGCTGAGCAGCGTGAGTCCTGGGCCGGGGCGGCTGTGACGGCCCAGGTGTTGGTCGCCGTTGTGGCTGTAGGCGGGAGCCGGAGCCTGGTTGATGAGGATTCTCTCGATATTCAGGTCAGGATGCCGGAAGAGCGTCTCTCTGCGCAGGTGTCTGCCCTGAAAGTAGAGCGCATTACGTTGTTCGTCTGACAGGTTGCCCTTCTCGACCTTTGTTCGGAGGCGTTGCAGTTCGGTTGTCGCCTTTGAACGTGAAGCCCCCGCGGTCTCGACATAGGCGATCGTCTGGGCCGTTAACTCAAGCATGTCGCTGATTTGGCCCATACTCGCGAACACACGCATGGCCACTTTCTTGCGAGGCGGTGGCTTGACAATGGCGATCTCCAGCTTGGCCGGTTTGTCGAGACAGGCCTTAGACCACGATCCACTGGACGACTGCGTAGCTGGCTTGCCCAGGGCGATGTTGGCGGCTGGAGCGCCCCTGGCGAATACCTCCACCTCGTTGAGGTGCAGGAAGGTGTCTCGGACCTGGAGTCTGACGTATCGGGTTTCCCGGCCAGGAAGGTCAACGGTTAGGGGCTGTGTGCCTTCAACGCCGCCATGAAAGGTCTTCCCGTCGTGGGTGTAGACCTCAGCCCAGTTCGTGGCGTCGGTGGACAGCAGGATCTCGATGGCCCGGCCCCGGCTCTCGGCTCCCTCACGGTTGAAAAGGACGATGTGCCCGAGCTCGTAGATCTTCCCCAGATCCACCACCCACCAAGGCCGCTGTTCTTCCTGCGTGTGGAACCCGATCCCGTCAAAACGATCGCCATTCACGGCCCCGGATGCGTCGACCCAGGGCGGCCCTCCCTTTCTTTGGCTCACGGCTCCGATGAGCTTGGGCTTGTGGAGGGGGTCGAGCTCGACGAGCCACCGTTCCTCAAGCTGCCGTCGCCACGGCTTACCACCTGCGCACAGCAGGGCGGGGGCAGCGAGGGCAGCTGTGAGAATGAGAGTGGCGATTGGCTTCATGGGACTGTCGAGGTCAGTTCGTTCTGCCAGCAGCTGGGGCGCTTGCGGACAATACCGGCAAAGGGGGAACCGCTCCCGCAAGTCGCGGTTCGGTCAGACAGCCCAGAGCGTCCCCCTATTTGTGTCTTCGGGGAGATCCGCCCGATTGGTCTGATCCGTCGGAAGCGTCCGGGGCAACTTTCGCCATCAGCCCTCAGTCAAGCAGCTCGTACTCGGTGCTGGTGCGATTGCCCTTCTCTTTGTTGTAGCTCGCCTCTACCTCATCGGCGGTGATGGCCCGTTTGTAGATTCTGACCTCATCGATGAGACCGATGAAGGGGTGCCAGGTTGAGCCGAGGGTGAGGTCACGCCCTCCGACATCGAGCGGGCCCTTGAATGCGGCGGGGATCGTCAGCGCGCTGTCCAGCTTACCGTTGATGTAGTAGCTCGTTTTGCCGTTGGCGCGGTCCACAACCACCACAAGATGGGTCCAGACGTTCTCCCGGATCGTTCCTTTGGGCTTGGTCGTGCCGGACACTTTGTTCTGGTCCGCCATCTCGAGATAGGGCTGTCCTGCCGCCGTGATGTCCAGATTCCACCATGTCTGCGGGTGTGCGTTCTTGCCCAGGACGCGCCGCCGGGCATCCGTCTCATCGATGGAGAGTTGGGTCGGGCAGATCCAGAGGTCAATGGAGAGATCGGATGTACCGAACTGCAGTGTCGGGGCGTCGGGGATGCTGACGTGAGAGGCGCCCGCATCGCAGAAGACGGCTGTGCCGAAAGAGCCCTTGGCCCACTTGGCCCAGAGCTCTCCCGCGTTTTCGCACCCGGAACGGTCATCAGCGGTGTAGTCGTCGCTGTCACTGAACGTCCAGTGTCCCACCAGTAGTTCCTTGTTCGGGGGCTGGAGGATTGTCTTCTTACGCCGCCGTGACCGCGGGCGTCGGGCGGGGGGCTGAGACAGTTCCTTGCTCGTCCCCAGTTTCAGGTTGTCGATGTAGAAGACCGTCTTTGCGTCGCTTGTGCTGGAGATTCCCAGCCAAGTGATCTGCTCAAAGGCCTCTGCGGCATACGGGACTTCGACGGTGGTCGGTGTCCGGTTGGGGACGGTGAGGGTGAGAAGGTAGGTTTTGGGGGTGTTCTTGCCCAACTCGATCGCGATGTCGACGTGCACCCACTCACCGAGCGGGATTGTCCCGATGGCCTGTTCACTGGCTGTGACAGCGCCATCCGGGGTGACCGAGACGGTCGGTCCGACCAGGTATGGGTGCGCAGCGCCGTACTGGCGAACTTCGACGTAGAAACTGGCCGGGGTATCTTTGCTGTTCAGCATGTCCCACGAGAGCTGGACTTTGCCGGTCTCGTAAGAAGGGTTGTAGTAGATGTGTGGCGCCCACGTGTACTTCTGGCCCGGGATGTCCGCGAACTTCAGGCTCTGTGTGCCGGACGCGGCAGTGTCGGCTGAAACGACCAGGGAGGTCCCCTTGCCATAGGTGATGACTTTGCCATCCAGCGGTTGTTCGTTGACCTCGGCTCCTTCGAAGTCGAAGTTCGCGAGGAATGGGGGATTGACGGGAGGAGGGATTTCGTTGAGCGGCCGGTTTGCGTATTGGCTTGGTAGATTCACCCAGTCGTCGTCCCCGTAGAGACCGGTATCACTCAGGTCGATGGGTTTGAAGCCGAGGGTGAGCGCAGGAGAGTTGGCGGATAGGTTGAAGTCACCATTTTCGGGATCCGCGAAGAGCGGGTCGGCCACGATTGAGCCAACATCATTGCCTTTGGCCTGCCAGGCGGCGAGGTCCATTCCGGCAAAGTCCGGTTCGCCCGCCGTGCTCCAATAGACATTCCGAGCAACTTCCCAGTCGCCACTCTTCCAAGGGCCGTCCAGCATCTTCTTAATTCCCCCGAACACGATGTTGCCGGTTGCGCGGTAGTGGCAGCGTTTGTCTTCTCTGGAACGGCGCATTTGGCCCTTCCCGCCATAGGCCAGGACGTTGTTGCGGACAATGCACTCCTTGCCATAGTGCATGAACAGCGGGCAGGTGCGCACGCGATAGACGACGTTGTTCTCAATGAGGATGTCAGTGCTGCCTTCATCTGGGTAGATCCCGGAACCATGGGACGTGCCGGCATAGTTGTAGACGTCATGGATATGGTTGTACCGTTCGGTTGTTCCCGGAGACAGGCCCAGGGTATAGATGCCGCCCATGTCGCTCAGCCCCTCACCGTTGCTGAGGTGGTGGATGTAGTTGTAGTCCAGAATATTGTCGTGCGCTGAGGTGGGGTGGAACCCCCATGACCAGCCGCAGGAGATGCCGGAGTAATCGAAGTTGGAGATCTCGTTGTGGGTGATCTGATTGTAGGAACTCTTGCCGATCCAGACGCCATGCGCACCGTGGAAAAGGTGGCCGCCTTCGTGGATGAAACAGTTGTCGACCGTGATGCGCTCTGCCGGGTGTTTTTCGTGGATTCCCCAGCCGCCGCCGATGTAGACCCCACCGCCGTTCAGGTCATAGAGATGGCACTGACCAATGCGGTTGTCTGTGCATCCCTCTGCCATCCAGATCGCGTGAGCGCCGGTGTGGGCTACCTCGCAGGCCTCGAAGCTCGAGTTGCGCAGACCTGTTGCCATGATCAGAGCGGGCTGGTAGATCTCCCCTTGTCCCGGATTCCGGATGCGATCGAGTTCGGCGTTTGTGTGGCGGAACGCGACGTCTTTGAAGTGGAGGCCATCGATGAACTCGCCCTTCGCCGGGTTGCCCTGGAGGCGAATCAGCGTTGAGACGACCGTTGGCACGACGACCTCGATGCGGTCCATTTTCTCTCCCGGCAAGGGGTAGTAATACAGGACTCCGGCCCTGCGGTCGAGGTACCACTCTCCTGGCTCATCCAGCCCCTCGAAAACGTTCTCGACATAGTAGCGTTGACGCTTTTCCCAGCGCCCCATCGGCCAGGGAGCCGGTTCGCGCAAGACGACCCGTCGGCTCTCTGTGTCAACGGACCGGATATGATGGATGGAGGTCTCCCAGGAGTGATAGAGAACGAAGATGACGTCCCGGAGATTGTCCCAACGCTTGACGTCGCCTTCGTTGAAGAAGAAGCTGCGCGAGCTGCTGCTTGAGGTGGGGCCGTCGGTACGAAGGAAGGCGCCCCGGTTGGGGATTCTGGCTCGGGTGCGGCGCTTCCCGTTCACGAACAGCTGGTTGAAAGCGAGGCGGCGACCATCGGTGGACTTGCGGACAGCCAATCGCCACAGTTTCCCGCCACAATGCGCCTTGCTGTGCGGGCCTTTATCCCGCTGCCAACCTGTGACCGTTGTTCCCCCGCTGATGACCGGGGTCTCGCCGGGCCAGGCTTGATAGGTGATCGGGGCTGCCTTGGTCCCGGAATCCGCGGGGGTGAACACGACAGTCTCAGGCTGTCGATAGACGCCGCCACGCAGGATGACCGTGATGGGCGTGAGACGGCCGGCCGCTTCAGTCTTGAGCGTTCGGACCCGGTCACGTGCGCCTGTAACGGTGGCCAGGGGACCATCTGTCCCTTGCGCGTTTGGCTCCGGCAGCTTCCCCGACCAGGTGTCGTTGCCGGCCGGCGAGACATAGATGGCCAATGCATTGGGAGAGAGCTGGATCTGTGCCGATGAGTGAGTTGTCACCAAGAACACACAAGTGAACACGACGCTGGCAGCGACGCAGTTGGCCGCGAGTTGGCGCATTTCTCTGAGCATACCAATAGACCTTTCTTCCTTAGGAGAGGGTAGTCGCGACACCATGCCGGAGTAACGCAGCGGGGATCCGGATTGTTGACCAGCTTGGAAAGATAGCCCCACGCCGACCATCCCGCGAGGAAGCCGACCCAGACCGGACGCTCTCCAGAAGACGGTCGTGTTGCCCAGTCTGTTATCCCTGGCGAGGGCTGGGCTCATGTGGGGGCTGCGAGCGCGAGATCTCCGGGGAGGCACTATTTCGGGCAACCCACCGTGTCGGCCGGGCTTTGTGTGTTCCCCCGGGCTCACGCACTGAAGCGGGAGCCGACAGTGGATGGTCTTGAGGCTCGAACGTTCATCCCGTCCAACGTCCATTACTCGCCGACGAACTGCAGCTGCTGCTGCTGATCGCTGTTGCTGTAAAACCAGTAGGCTTGGGTACACCGAAGCTCATTGCCATCTCGGGCGTTCCTCGTGTGGATTTGCCTGTACCGGCCATCTTCCCAGGCCCATACCGTGTCGGCCAGGAACTCGGCCACCGGGACCGGGCCGTCGGTAGAGGGGCCGAGCAAGTTCCAGCCGGGATCGATCACAACCGGGTCAGTTGTGGGTGGGGGGCCGTGGAGCAAGCACTGCACGGGCGCCTCCCCGCAGACGAACGCCCAGCACCCGGCCAGAGGTATCAGAGCGCTTGTTTCAGTGAGGACGCGGTAGCGTTTTTGTTCCCAGACGAACATGGCAGCATGCACTGATCCACGTGTGCCGCCGCCGGTGGCAAGCAGGTCGGCAACTGTCTGGTGCGAGCCCACGGGCGAGCTGAACAGATTCCAGCCGGCGCTGAACGTGATCGGTATGCTCGGCGTGTTGGCCCACCCGGGGCTAGGAAGTTGCGCATCAGGCCCAGCGGCGGCATCCCAGTCGGCGGCAGCATCCGTGTCCGTCCCCGTCTGGTCTCGCCCGAGGCTTTGGTGCTCCAATGGCGCCGCCGTGGCGGGTCCATACCAGTGCGCCGCCGCAGGGGTAGGGCCTGACTCTCCGTAGAGCACCATATCGACCACAAAGCCGGCAGGCGTGAGGAACGACACGGTATCCCCGCTGGTCGATGGAGCAGCGCGCACGGCGGGATACAGATCCTCGGCGACTGTGTCTGGGTGGCCGCTGGCGCCGAAGTGTGTGACCAGCACGGCGTTGGGCTCGAGGATGCCGTCCCAGTTGTCTGCGGTGGCCGGGATCGTGTAGTCAACTCCGCCCTCATCCGCTGTGAGCCGCCAACCGGCAAGTGGCAGAGCCGTGGTGCTCGTGTTGAGCAATTCGATCCACCCCTCGTGCGGATGGACTTCGTTGACCACAACTGAACGAGCGATGACATCAACGGTGGTCGACGCTGCGTGACCGACACGCCCCGCCGGTGTGACCGTGAAGGTCAAGCTGCTGGCCACGTCGTCTGATAGGTCCTCCGGCACGGTCAGCGTGACGGCTTCGCCCTTCAGAGAGTAAACACCCAAGTAACTCTCACTCGACGACAGGACAGGATTCCAGCCGGCACTGTCCTCAGCCGAATAGACATAGTCTCCGGAGGCAGAGCCGATGCAGGTAACAGCGAAGTGGAGGGTGGCATCCGTCCCTGGTTGGGCGGACCGGCCACCGTCGGCGATCACGACGGGCCCAAGTGCGTCCGCGAGCCAGTCGGTGGTGTCCACGTTCCCCGAGACGCGTCCCGCCGGTCCCTCCGGGAGGTCCCACCAGTTCCCTCGGGCGACGACCGTGGCGATCCCGACATTGTTGATCGCGAGGGGCCCCCAATGGAGGAACGCGGACCGGGTGATCGTCAGCGTCAGAGGGTCGTCCTCAACCAGTATGTCGGGGCCGTCGTTATCGTTGAACACGCAACCATCGATGTCGGCGAGATAAGCGCCCGTCCGTCGCGGGGCCGACGTCCGTGTCTGCGAGTCGCCACCGATCCAGACGCCGCCGGCCCCATTGTACTGGAGCAGCACGGACCGGAGCTGCGGCGCCGAGCTTCGACAGACGATGCCGTAGCCCATATTGTCGTCGAAGTCGGCCTGCCACACGTCTACCGCGTCCGCCTCAATCCCGTGCCGGTAGTTTTCGTAGACCTCGACATTTCTGGCCCACACCGTGCCGTGGGCGCTGTAGATTCCGGCCAATATGCAGTCGGCCTTCGGCACTTCCTCCAGCAACTCATCTGGCTCCTCGACGATCCAGCACGTGGGAAGACGCCCGCTGTCCTCGATGAGGCTTCGCCTTGTGCCGACGGTGTGCCCCCCTCTCATGTTGACGGTGACGTCACCTTCCGCGCAGATCCCTGATCCAGCGTTGTCGTCCACCTCGACCGGGCACTCTATGAAGACCCCGGGATGCTCCTCGTCTGAGCCTGGTGACAGGGGGGCTGAGTCAAACGGATCGCCGGCGAGAATGCCATAGCCCTTGTTAGCGGACACCTCGGCGGCGCTTCCGGAGAAACACGACAAGAGGCCGATGACCACGTGGCCGGTGAAGGACTGGATACCGGGGCCGACGTTACCGTTCACGGTGGGGGAATGCAGCGTGATATCCCCCCACGCCAATACACCGGGGCCACCGTTGCCGCTGGCTTCGATGCCCCGCACGGTGATGTTACCCGCCGAGCTGAACAGGCCTGCCCGTATGCAGCCTGTCTGGGGATTGACCTTCGTCGGCCCGCTCACTATGTCCTCGATGACCCACGCTTCGGTCCCGAGCCCGTTGTTGCTGACTGGACTCACGTCGTCGCTGCCGGTAAGCCCGCCGACTTCGTTGATAGTGATGTCGCCGAAAGACCAGATCCCCCCGGCGGCGTTGTCCTTGACGGTGACGTCCGTTTCGACCGTCACCCCGGGGTCTGACTCGCTGTACTCGTCCTCTACGCGGTAGTGGGCGACAATGCCGTAGCCGAGGTTGCCCCGGATCTCGTTGCTGTCACGGCCGTCCCCCCTGGCCTCGATGACGACTTGGCCGGCCATGGACTGCAGACCAGGCCCGAAGTTCTCCCGGGACGTGATGTCCCTGACTCGGATGTCCTCCATCGCAAGCACGCCGCCTCCGCGGTTTGTACGGGCTGTCAGCTCGTCTGCGCGGACCTCACCCGCGGTGCTGACGACCCCACCGAGAATGCACTCGGCTTGACAGTCGACTTCCGTGATCGGGGCCTCCGGGGTCGGGAACACCCAGGCGTCGATCCCGAGCCCGTTGGACTCCACGTTTGTCTCGCTGAAGACGTCGTGGGTGCTGTTCTCCCAGTTGAGGGATACCCAGCCGTTGGACACGATGCCGGCGGCAGCGTTGCGCTCGACCGAGAGACGCCCACGGACATCAACCCCGAGTGACCCGTCTTCGTCCAGGGGATCATCCGGCAACTCGATGTTCGCCGCAATGCCGTATCCCTGGTTGTCGGTCACTTCGTTCGTCTTCGGCAGACGATCCGACACATACTCAAAGCGGATTATCCCACCAAAGGTCACGAGGCCAGACCCTTCGTTGCCGTGGCTGCGGATCGCGCGAACTGTGATGTCTCCCGAACACACGATGCCGCCACCTCGATTTGCGGATGTGTCAGCGTGTATCAGGCTGGCGTTCCCGGATGCGACAACCACCCCCCCTAGGCGGCACGCCATCTTGGGTTCTACCTGTGCCCAAGGGGCATCGACGGCCGTCACCAGCCAGGCCTCTGTTCCCTTGCCGTTGGCACTGATGCGACAGCGGCTGGTACGCAGCTCCGGATCGTCCTCAGTATTCACGGTCGCACCTGCTTCCGAATAGACTCCCGCGGCAGCGTTATCCGCCACGATCAGAGGGCCGACTAGGCACAGACCGGTCTCCTCGCTGTCGTTGCGAGCACCCTCTCCGGGTCTCGTGACAGCGATGCCGTAGCCCAGATTTCCCGAGATCTCGCTGTGCCATTCCAGAGGATCGTCCCAACCCCGTCCGCCGGCGGTGCGTTCGACGCGGACCGTTCCCCCGATCGACTGCATGCCCGGGCCTCTGTTGTTTGTGCAGACGATCGCGGTTGCCACGATGTTGCCCGTGACCAGGATGCCGGGGCCGCCGCAGCCGGTGACCGTGGCGTTCGCGACGTACAAGTCGCCATCCTCGCACAGGATCCCGCCGCCGGTCGACGCGTCAGCCATCCCACAGGTTCTGATCTCGGTAGTCTGGTCCGCGACCTTCTCGCCGTCAAAGCCAAGGCGCAGATCGTGACCTGATGCGTGGATTCCCCATGTGTCACTGTCTGCGATCAGGAGGCCTGACAGCAGAACATCGGGGCTGTCGACGAGCCTGAGCCCCGTGCCATTGGCCGAGAACGTCGTGTCGGCGATTGACACGCGTTCGGTCGTCTGGGCATGGAGGCCAGTCTCGGCGTTGGCAATGCGACAGCCGCTGATGGTGCACCCAACCCCGTCACCGATACGCACGCCCACCTCCGTTCCCGTGACGACACAGTCGACCAGTTCAGTGCCGGACGACCGGACGTCGATGCCGATGCTTGGCCCCCCGTCGCGCGTGGTCGATGACGCGATCATTAGCCCTTGGAGGGTAATATCCGGGACTGCTAGGTCGGCGACCGGGGAGCCTGCATCCGCCGCCTTCAGAATCGTCTCGGCAGCACCGTTTTTCGACTGGATCGTCAGCCTTGGCTTGTCAATGACCAGGTTGGCAACATGCGTGCCGGGACAGACCTCGGTCGTGTGTCCCGGCAGTGTCTCGGGGGCGGAGAGCGCAGCTGTGAGACTGGGGTAAACGGCGCTGGTCTGCAGGTTGACTGCCCGACCAAAGGGCATCTTTGCGATAACCGACGCCGGCAACGGAGGGAGCATGCTGCCCTCACCATCTGGGGTGGGATTGGCAGAGACCAAATCGACCCGCGTCTGGACCTCGTACATCCCTGTGAAGCTGTCGTGGCGGAGTCGCTCCGCAAAGACACACGAGAGCTCCAATGCCAGCGTCTGCCCTTGCAGGACGGTCTCGTTGATGGCAAACAGCAGATCATCATCCGGCGATATGTAGGTCTGAGGGCCGAGTTCTCGACCACGAACGGTGATCCAGGCTTCGAGGATGTCTTCATGCTGTAGGCCGCCGGAGAACGATGACTCGAACTGCACTGCATGGACCTGCCAGTCGGACTCTTCGTTGGCCGTGAGCGTGAACGGCAGGACAAGCATCTTCGCGCCTGACGCCACATCACAGGGACAGGCGATGTCGCTTCGTGTTCCGCCGGCAAGGGTCAGTGTCGCCTTACGGAAATGCGCGACGGCAGATGAGCAGTGTTTGGCAATGGTTAGGCTTGTCGTCGGCACAGCCCCGCTGGCGTCCCCGCTCCAGTGGCTGAACTCCCAGCCATTCGCTGCCGTGGCAACCAGCGGGATCGTCGCACCAAGCGCCAAATTAGCCGAGGACGAGGGAGTCACTTCGCACCCCTCCACGGCGGCAGCAGATGGCTCGATCCGCGTCCCCAGGCGGGCCGGGACCTCGTTGACGTCCGGATAGTACTTCCACGAGGTCTCGGCGAAGCTCGTCTCGCCCGGACCGTCGGAGCCGTACGTAACTAACACGGTGATTGGTCCGCCCGTACTTCCGTCGTCCAACACGGTGGCGGCGGCAGCATGTTGTGGAGTGCCATCGGTCTTGCGGATCCACGTGAAGGTTGTCAGGTCGAGTTCCCACGTGTCGCTGAGAAGGGCGTGCCCGGTATGGCCACCGAAGATCCACATCCGCCCGTCGGCATAGGCAACGCTGTGGTTCGCTCGCACCGGCGGCGGTCCCCCGCTCGTCTCGATTTGGGTCCAGCTGTCGGTGTCGACATCATAGCACCAGAGTTCGTTGAGCCTCCCAGTGGGCGTGCTCCCTCCGAAGACGAACTGCTTGTTCCCGACCGATACCGTGGTGTGGCCCCAACGCTCGGTGCCCGGTGGCATGGGCGTCCGTTTCTCCCAGATGGCGCCAGCGCGCAGATGACACGCCCACACATCCCCGGCGTGTCGGCCCTCGGCGTCGTCGTAGCCGCCGATCATGTACGCGACGTCGCCTACCAGGGTTGCGGTGTGGAACGACGTGGGTGGCGGCTGCGTCCGTGGGAGGACGCTGGCCCGCCAGTACTTCTCCGCCGGGTCGTAGACAAAAACCTGAAGGGCCCTGCTGCTCTCCTGTCTCCCCCCGATGATGTAGATGTCGCCGTCAAGGGTGATCGCTGCAGGTTGCGAAAGAGCAACGGGCGTCTGTCCGGCGCTGCTCCCGCGCTCCCACTCACAGAGAAGCTGGTCGTACATCCAGATGTCATTCGCCACCGGACAGCGCACCGGCTCTGCCGAAGCTCCGCCAAAGATGTAAGCCTTCCCATTCACCGCAACAGCCGTGTGAGCGTAGCGCGGCACAGGTTGCGCCCCAACCGCATCGATATCCACCCACGTGTCGGCAATGGCAACCCATGGTGCCAGCGACGCAACGGCGAGGAAGAAGAGGAACAGACGCAGGCGAGCAACCGGCGGCCGTCGTGACACCAAGACGATCATAGCAGTACCCCCGTAGCAGGCAGACAATCGGGTTAGTGCGGCCCGACACAATGCCCCCAAATACCCCAATCCAATATGCTCGTCTGTACCCAAGGGATCAAGCTCGTAGTGGTGGGGGCACCATTCCCGCCCGCCTCCACTGGGCTGTTGGTCAAGCGAGGCCGATCAGCGTCTCGGGAAGAGAGCGCTTGGTCGAGGGGTTGATGCTCACTTGGCCTGGCCGCGGCGGATCTCCAGGACTGCGGTCTTCGCACCATCATGTGCCTGCAACTCGATGCGGTTAACGGGGAGCCAGTGGTTGTCGTTGACGTAGGTCAGCAGGAGAAGCTGGGTCGGCTTCCCGTCGGGCAGTACGCCTTGCCAGGCGGGGGCGAGCGTTGCGCAGCCATCTGAGATGACCTTGCCCTCGTCGATGGTCAGCTTCTTCGTGACCCCGTCACCGCGCGCTATTCGGATGTCCGTGGGGCCTGTTCCGGCATCGGCGAGGAGAAAGTAGAGGGTGGTGGCGTTCTTCCCCAGCGGGACGGTTGCTTTGTCCGCCGCCGGCGAGACTGCCAGCGCGGTGGGGATTTCACCGACCTTGAAAAGCATGCCCGTGGTGTGGAAGTGGGCCTTCGATACCGCCTTGGACAGGGCGGAGAAAGTGGGCATCTGAACGAGGGGGGCAACGCGCTTTTCGGGCAGAGCGATTGTCTCGATGGCCAGCGTTCCCGGGGCGGGGACGACCAACGCCCCTCCAGCGTTGGGCTTCCCTGCCGGTCTCGCGATGGGAGCCGGTACGGGGTGTTGCGCCGTTCCCGATGGTCTTGGGCGTTCTTTCGGGGTGAGTTTCTGGTCAACGAAATACATCCCTGCTGCGCGTCGGACATCGTCGCCACGGCTCGGCCGCACAGTACCATCACGGTCATCGCCCACTTCCCCCAGGGCAAGCACCAAGCCGATCGCAGGACTGCCTGGCTTGAGGTGGAAGTCGCCGTTTTCCGGATCGACGAACATGGGATCGGCAATGACCGAATGGAGGTCGTTGCCAGTGTCGTTCTGCCAGGTTCCCAGCGTGTGCCAGACCTTTTCGCCCCAGACATACCAGAAGGGGATCTTGCGTCTGTCGCTGCGGAAGAAGACGTTGTAATCGCTGTGGCAGCCTCCGAAGAGCTCAGGATCTTTGTCGGCGTTGGGCATGATCAGTTCGGGACGATATCCCCAGCCTTCGGGTTTGAGTTTCGGGTTCAGGTTGTCCATCAGGATATTGCCGTAGATCAGGTTGTTGCGGGCCGGGACGATCCCTTTGGGGTGCTGTGATTTCGGGCCTCTGCGCGTGGTGCCGTGAGAGACGATCCCGGACATGCCGTTGGCGTAGCAGACGTTGTGGGCAATGAGCATGTAGCTGGAACTTGACAGATAGATGCCGCGGCCGCCGTTGTGGTGGAACAAATTGTTGGTGACGACGCCGCGCTGACCGATTTCATAGTGCAAGCCGTTGCCCTTGTTTCGGGCGGACTCGCAGGCGTTGATGGTGATGTTGGAGGAACCGAGCGAGTCGACCCACATGCCGTCGCAGTTGTTGTCGAAGGCCCGGTGCCGCTCGATGAGCAGGTGGCGTTCATAAGGGATGAGTTTGAAGCCACCCGAGTGCCAGCCTGAGCTCCAGTTCCGCCAATTGTTGCGGCTGGTTTCGTTGTTGATCAGGCGGCAGCCGCGGTAGCAATTTCCACCAATGCCGCTGTTGCCGCAGTCGTTGAAGGAGCTGTCCAGGATGTCGATGTAGGATCCACTTATCCCCAGTCCGGTGAAATCGCACCAACTGACGTGGTTGTTCTGGAACACGATGTGCTCGCCCTTTATGCGCACTGACGGCCAGTTGACGTAAGCGCTCGTGTTGCAGTGCGTCATGCTGAAGCCCGATATGACCAGGTACTTGCCGCTCGCGATCCAGAGGAAGTTGCGTTTGGAGACCTCCACACTGGCTGTGTTGGGGTCCTTTCCTCCGGCGATCTGGAGGTAGAGCGTCTTTGCCTCACGATCAACGTAGAAGGAGTCTTCAACCATATCCGCCAGCCCTTCCCCAACGCGTCCCATCCAGCGATTGCCTTTGACGAGATAGTCAACCATCTCACCGGCGATCTGCTGCAGATTTCGCCCGTCAACGAACACCATTTGGGAGTTGGTTTCCCAGCCGGTCTTCTTCCACACCGCACCGTCGTGTTTCTCCCAGCCGGTGACGACATCCGACCCTTTCACCGTCACGTCGTCGCCCGGCCAGACGGCGAGGGTGATCGGGTGCGTCCAGCTCGTACCCTCGGCCTTGTACTCCACCTGTTCGCGATAGACACCTGCGTGAACCCACACCGTGTCTCCGGGGGTCAGTTTTTTCACTGCTGCGGAGATTGTCCTGAAAGGCTTGTCCGAGCGGCCGGGGTTGGCGTCATCTGCCGCGGCGTGCTGCCGGGACACGTGGAGGTCGGCGGCGGACAGCGAGACGCTCAGCAGGAGAAGGGACACGAGGGTGATCTGGCGAGTTTTCATGGTTCAGCACTCCTGTTGGTGCAGGTTCTACGCTCCGGAGTTCATGTCTGACTCAAGCACGAATCGTTGTCTAGGGTGACCGTCAGAGCCGCGCACACCGTAAGCGGTCTTCCCTTTCCGTGGTATGGGAAGACCGCTCCTGTTAGTCGCGGCTCTGCCGGAACTGAGCCGCCCACAGCGTGAGCGCTGTCAGCCAAGCGCGATCTTGATGGTGTAGGCGTGGTCGCAAGGCTTCAGGGCCGGCAATGTCACGTGGAGGCCTTCATGGTCCTGCGACCAGGGCAGGGCATCTTTCTTCCCGAGCATGGTGACGGCCTGGATTTGTTCGGGTTTGATGCCGCAGCCGGACGCAAGCGAACAGATCTTCGTCTTCCGTCCCGGCCATCCCATCGCGATTGCATAGAGCGCATTCGCCTTCCTGGTGAAGCGGAAGTCCTCGTAGGTGAACGGCTTGTTATCCCGTTCGCTGTGGTGCCCGCTCTTCACCAACGTCGGCCCTTCGCCGAACTTCTCCCACGGGCGCGTTCCGTAGATGGCCTCCCCATTCACGCCGAGCCATTCCCCGATGGCCAGGAGGAGTCCTTCTGCTTCAGGTGGGATTGTGCCGTCCGGACGCGGCCCGACGTTGAGCAGCATGTTGCCGTTCTTGCTCACGATGTCGATCAGGTCATGGATCACGACCGTGGCTGACTTGAAGCTCTCGTTCTCGACAAAGCCCCATGATTTGGTGCTGATCGAGGTGTCCGTTTGCCAGAATCCCTCGCGGATGCCCGCCAGTTTGCCGCGTTCGATGTTGTAGACGGCTGCCCCGTCGAACACATGGTCCTTGTAGTTCATGACTACCTCACGGCCCCATTCCTCGGCCCTGTTGTAGTAGTATGAAACCAGTTCGAGACGGTAAGGCAGGAACTCCTTGCGGTGCCAGCCAAAGTCGAACCACAGGACGTCCGGTTCGTACTTGTCGATGACTTCTTTCGTCCGCCCGAGCCAGTCCTCGAGGAACTCGGGGTCGGTGTTGTTACGTTGGTCGCCGCCTGGCTTCCAGTATAGATCCTTGTACTGTGGATCCATGTTGTCGAAGCCACCCTCAAAGTGGAAGTGCCGATGGTTCTGGGCGCGGTGACTGGTGGCAACGAATTTCATCCCTACGGCCTCAAAGGCGGCTTTCTGTTCGGCGGTAATATCCCGCTTGGGCCCCATTCTGACGCAGTTGAAGGTTGTGTATTCACAGTCGTACATAGGAAAGCCGTCGTGGTGTTCCACGACCGGTCCTGCGAACTTCGCACCGGCTCTCAGGAACAGGTCGGCCCACTGCTGTGGATCCCATTTGGCTGCTGTGAACATCGGGATGAAGTCCTTGTAGCCGAACGTGCTTTGATCACCCCACACCTTCCGATGATGCTGGAAGGCCGGATTGTCCCGCAGGTACATGTTGCGTGGGTACCACTCGTTGCCGAAGGCAGGAACAGCGTAGGGGCCCCAGTGCGTGTAGATACCGAATTTCGCGTCTTTGTACCACTCCGGCACAGTGTATTGGCTGAGTGATTCGAGGGTGGGTTCGTAGGTTGACATGGTCAGCATCCTTCAAGACGATTCGTCGAGCAACCAGAGAGGGTTTCACCGCGTCGCGTCGAGTACTGTACGTCACGTCACCGGTTTCAGCCTGTTGCGGTTCCAGTGACCCCGGGTATTTTTCCGCTTCTGGTCGCGCCCTGTCTTCTCAGCCGTGTATCGTGAACCGCGATGACCGGCATCAGGTCGGGCTGACTCGGGCACTATCGTTGGAGACGGCAGCAGCCCAAGCACGTCGTTGCCGGGCTATCCGGCTGGGCAGTGAATCGAGGAGCGAAACATGTTTCAGGGGTCCCGAGTCACATGCAGCCTGAGTCTTTGCGTAGTTCTTGCTTTGGCCTGGGGTTGCATCTCCTGGCATCCGGGCTTTGCAGACGGCGTGGCGTTTTCAGCCGGTGTGCTTAACGGGCAACTGACCACCTCGTCACCTGCACAAATCACTACCAACGGAGGCCCGGCTGTTGCGCAGCAAGATGGTTTGCACTCCAATGCCTATGACCGAATAGAGGTGCGCAAACTGCGGCGACTTCGGGGGATCCAGACTCTAACCTTGGCGGCCTGGGTGGCTCCCTCAAAGACGCCGCGGAGCTATGAGACCGTCCTTTTCAAAGGCGAACGCGGTGCCACGCCGCCCCAGATCCACTTCTCGCTGTGTCTGTTTGATGGCATCCCCGAGATCAAGTATATGGATGCGGCGGGTAAGTGGTGTGGCATCATGCGGAATGCAGGCAATCTCCAGTGTCCAGGCGCTGCCCCCGTGCCGTTGGGACAACTCCCCAGAGTCAAAGCCCGGAGGTGGCACCATGTCGCTGCCACTTTCTCAGCTGGCAAGGCGGCCGTGTACTTGGACGGCATGCCCATGGCTTCCGGAACGGGCGAAATGGCCGAACTCGTGCCCAATTCGGCACCACTCGTCATCGGGGCCGGACAGGCAGCCGGTGGGGGACGCGCGTACCTTTTTCCGGGACTCATCAACGACGTCCTTGTACTCAACCATGCCCTCGCTGCTGATGAGGTCCAAGCACTCTACGATGAGCAGAGAGCCGGCAAGCCGGATGGGATGATCGATATCCCGAGACCTGCGATTGAGATCGCTGTCGAGCACGCGTTCGAGACTGAACTGCCCCTGGTCACGGATTACGTCGCCAAGTCCCCTGGAGTCCCCCTCGACACCTCGAAAGGGGTCACGGTTGACCGCGTCGCGGATTCCATGGTGTTGCGGATCGGGGACCAACCAATTTACCCCGTGGCAATGATGCCGGAACCCTATGTGAAAGATGCAGATATCACCCTGTCCTGCCGTGACTTCGCCGCGGCCGGAGTGGACATCTATAGCGAGATTTTCTGGAGCTGGATGAGCCCCAGAGACGGTGCACATAGCTGGTGGCTGGGAGTTGGGAAGTACGATTTTGCCCGCATTGACGCGCGAGTCAAGGCTGTACTCGACGCCAATCCCAAGGCGCTTCTGCTGCCTCGACTCAAGCTCAACCCGCCCAAGTGGTGGCTGAAGGCGCATCCTGATCACATCGTCAAGTATGCTGACGGCACCCCAGGGCCGCAGGTGTCACTCGCCTCCCGTGAGTGGACGACTCTCTACTCACGGATGCTTCGCGACATCATTGGGCACATGGAGGCCAGTGACTATGCAAACCGGATCTTTGGGTATCATCCTGCCGGGGGAGGAAGTAGCGAGTGGTTCTGGTGGGGACACAATAGAGGGACGATTGATTCTTCCCCGGTTGCCGTTGCCCGTTGGCGTGAGTGGCTCGGAGAGCGCTACCGGACGGACCAAGCCCTCGCCGCCGCCTGGGGCAACTCAGAGGCGCGCTTAGACGCTGCGATGCCCCCGCCCCCGGAAGCACGTGATCATGGCAAGGAGGTCTTCCTCAGACTCATCCCATCCGAACGTCCGTGGGCCGACTACCGCGAGTTCTTGAGTGACACCACGGCCGAGAATATCATCGAATCCTGCCGGGTGGCCAGGGAAGCCTGCGGAGGTCGCAAGATTGCCGGCGTCTTCTACGGCTATTCCATGTACTGCAACAACACGCTTGGCTTCCGCGGACTCCGGCGCGTGATGGTTTCACCCCACGTCAACTTCCTCTGCGCTCCCACATCCTACAGTAGACGCCGGGGCGGGCAACCGGGGAGCCACATCTCGGCTTACAATGGCAGCATGCGCTTGCACGGAAAGCTGTATTGGGACGAAGCTGATAACCGCACCCATCTGTTCCCCGGGGTCGTCGGCTACCGGACTGATACCATGCAGGAGACTCTCGCGACGCTGCGGCGCGTGGTGGGGCACTCGCTCACCAGAGGAACTGGGCTCTGGTACTTCTTACTGGCGGGTAACACGACCTTCCATGACCAAGAGATCATGACGGATATTGCCGCCATGAAGAGAATCTGTGACGAGGCGCTTACGCACAACCGGGCGCCCGCCGCGGAAGTCGCGGTGTTCGCAGATGAGGCGAGCATGCACCTCTATGACACCGGTCATCCCATCGCCAAACATCTGGGCCTGCGTCTCCTCGACGAACTGGCCCAGGCAGGAGCCCCCTTCGACCTCTACCAGCTCGACGATATTGCCAATCCAGAGCTCCCCGATTACCGCGTCTATGTGTTTCCCAATGCCTTCCGCAAGGACGAAGCACTGCATCAGGCCATCACCCGCAAGGTCCGTCGGAACGGTGCCACCGTGCTCTGGGTCTACGCTCCGGGGTTTGTGGGAACTGACGGTGGAGACATCCAACGTATGCAGGCACTGACAGGCTTACGCATTGAGGTCCTCGCGGACGGCGTTGCCCCCTGCGCTTTGAACGGCTCCGAGGCTCACCCGGTCACGTCAGCGTTGAGCACGCCTCTCCAGGTCTCGTTCCCACTCGTGCCTGCCTTCAGCGTGATAGATGATGATGCCACCGTGCTGGCACACACCGACACGTGCGCTGGTCTGGCAGTCCGGGAGTTCCCACAATGGCGATCCGTCTACAGTCTCGTGCCGCCCGATCGGGAACTGCTTCTGGGCCTTTACCGCTACGCGGGCGTTCACATCTACTGCGATACCTTTGACACGATCGGGGCCAGCCCTGATTACCTCATGATCCACACGGCTACTGCCGGGCGGAAGAAGCTGCGTCTGCCCCGGGCGTGCAACGTGACCGAATTGGTCACCGGCAGACGTGTTGGCAAGAGTGTACGTACTATTCGCGAGAAGCTCCCAAAAGGCGTGACGCGCATTTACCGCTTGCGCTGACCGGCGCCCGGCATCGCCCGACCCCGAACGGCGTGAAGAACAGATATGGAGACGAAGACTGTGCCACACCATGACCCCAAGGGAATAGTTAGCGGCACCGCCTGGCTAACGGCCGTCGGAAGCGCGCTGTTGGTCGTGGCGACCTGTGCTGCGGAGTTGGGCAAGCCCCAGGATCTGACCTTCACGGCAAAGGTCGATCAGACGGTTCAGCGCTATGTTCTGCGTTTGCCGGCGGACTTCTCACCTGCCGAGCCTAATCACCTGATGATTGCGTTGCATGGCCACGGTTCTGACCGTTGGCAGTATGCCACGGGCACGTTTGGGTCAGCTGGCGCGGCCAAAGCCGTCGCCGTCAAACACGACATGATTTTCGTCTCGCCGGACTACCGTGCCAAGACATCATGGATGGGGCCCAAAGCCGAGGCGGATATGGTCCAGCTCATCGGGATCTTGCGCGACACGTACCGGATTGATCGCGTTTTCCTAGTCGGTGGATCAATGGGAGGCAGTTCTGTCCTGACGTTCACGGCCATGCATCCTGAGTTAGTTGCCGGTGTGTGCTCGTGCAACGGCACAGCCAACCATCTTGAGTATGAACGGTTCCAAGACGCGATCCAGGCGTCTTTTGGGGGCACCAAGACTGAGATTCCTCTGGAGTACAAGAAGCGGAGCGCCGAGTACTATCCCGAGGCGTTCACCATGCCCGTCGCCATCACTGCCGGGGGCAAGGACAGGTCCGTGCCACCCGACAGTGTGCTGCGGCTGGCGCGAATCCTCCAGCAGCTGGAACGCGATGTGCTGTTGATCTTCCGTGAGGATGGCGGGCACAGCACGACCCCAGCGGATGCCACAACCGCTCTCGAATTCGTCGTCAGGCGCGCGCTTGGGTTGCCCGCTCTGTCTTCTGACGTCCCGCAGGAGAAGCCGCAGATTGCGTTCAACGATCTTGTACCTGAATCGCTGGATGCGAAGGGAACGGTTGAGCTTGGTGTGACGTTCTCGATCACCGCTCCGGGACGTATCACGGGGCTGCGCTTCTACCAGGCCCGCAGTGAGAAAGGAAGCCATACCCTACGGCTCTGGGACAGCTATGGTGCGGTGCGTTGTTCCGCTGACATCCCTGAGAAATCCGGTGGAGGGTGGCGCAAGGCTGTGCTTCCGGAGCCGGTGAGTGTGCAGGCCGGTGACAGTTTCTGCGTGTCTTACACGGCTTCCAGTCACTACGTGGCGACTCCCGGCGTTTTCGCATCAGCCGTCGTCAAGGAGGGCATCCGACGCGAAGCCGGTGTCTACAGCTTCGAGACTCTCGGGCGCAGGCCGGCCAAGACCTACAAGCAGATGAGCTACTTCGTGGATGTCGACTACGAACCGGCAACCACCCCCACAGGAGTACGTTGACTCCTGAACGCTGCCTCCAGAACCTGGATAGGGACGGACTATGCCAGCTCCCAATCGGCCGAATGTCTTGCTTCTCATGGGGGACGAACACCCGGTATTCATGACCGGGTGTTACGGACACCGGAGCGTCCGGACGCCGACCATCGACCGTCTGTCCGCGACGGGGACGACCTTTGACGCGGCCTACTGCCCAAGCCCGATTTGCGCCCCCTCCAGGGCTGCGATGATGACTGGGCGCCACGTGCACACGATCGAGGTGTGGGACAACGCGTCGCCTCTGCGGTCCGACTGGCCGACGTTTGCGCACAGTTTCAGCGCGGCCGGCTACCACACAGCTCTGTGCGGGAAGATGCATTTTGTAGGGCCTGATCAGCTCCATGGCTTCGATGAACGCTGGACCCAGGACATTTACCCGGCGACTTTTGACTGGACGCGGTCGAACCGGGCTGAGACAGCCGTCAACGATGGGCAGAACATCGACCGCGTCTTCGAGTGCGGTGTGGGCTGGACGGCGGACATGGACTATGACGAAGAGATCGTCTTCCGGGCCGAGTACGGGCTCCGGCGCATCGCCCGTCGGGAGACAGAGCAACCGTTCATGCTCTGCGTGTCGTTCACGGGGCCCCACTACCCCTATAGGGCGCCCCAACGGTACTGGGACATGTACTCTGACGAGGATGTGGATTTGCCCGAGATTCCAGACAACTACGCGGAGCTGGAGCATGAGTACGTGCGCTGGCTGCGCCGTCATGGTTCGTTCGATCGATTGGTCCCGGATGAGGTCTGCCGGAACGCGCGCCGGGCCATCCTTGGCCGGATCACCATGCTGGATGACTACCTGGGCCGGATACTCGGACTGCTCAAGGAGACGGGGCTGGACGAGGATACGATCGTTGTCTATACCAGCGATCATGGGGATATGATGGGGGAGCACGGCCTGTGGTTCAAGAACGCTGCCTACGACTGGTCCAGTCGTGTTCCGCTGATCATCTCGGGGCCGGGGATTCCTGCTCAGCGCCTGTCTGAGGTGGTCAGCCTGCTGGATCTTGGGCCGACACTGTGTGCGTTGGCCGGGATTGAGCCGGCGTACGCCGTATCTGACGGTCGTGACCTTGAGCCGCTCGTCCGTGGGCACAGAGCGGAGGAAGACGGCCTGGCCATCATGGAGAACTATGCCGAGGGGGTCTGGCGCGGCTGGCGGATGATCCGCCAGGGACCGTGGAAGATGACCGTCGTTCCCGGTGAACAGCCCGAGCTCTTCAATGTCTTCGACGATCCCAACGAGTGGCATGACCGTGCCTCGGATCCTGCCTGCCGGGAGATCCGGGACCGGCTGGAGGCAACTGCACTGCGCAATTGGGATCAGGATGGCTGCGACGAGCGTCGGTGGCAGAGCGAGGAGCGTCGTTTGGCCATCCTCAAGACCAAACAGCAATTCCACTGGCAAGCACCCTCTCCACCGGTTCCGCACCCTCTCCGCGGGAAGGCAGGCAGCAAGATCGATAACGTGGCTATCTGAGTTCTTGTACGGCGGCTGGCGCTCCAAGCCGCGGATCTCGGATATCGCCCGTTTTTCCATTCCTGCCAATATGCCTTGTGCGCAGCACGTTGTGCCAATAGAGGGATGCTCCGCGAGGCCACCCCGCGCCAGGCAGAATGTGTGAGTTTCGTTCCCGCCGCGGCCGTCGGCGAAACGCACAGGAAAGGGACATGCCATGGATCTCATCACGTTGGTCGACCGTCTGTTGCGCGATCGACCTGCGCTCTACGACATGGTCCAGAAACGCGAGCGATTGCGCCTCTTGTGCGGCAGACTGCTTCTCATTTTCTGCGTGACTACAGCTGTCTATGGCGCCGTCATGGGGGGATTCCGCTGCCTTCACCCCGCCTACTTTTTCAGTGACTTCGAGCTCGTCGTTTCCGACCACGACCCGATACGCGGGAAGGTCGCCGCTTTGGCGCTAGACACGCGAACGGTCTACACGCACACGTTGCCGCTGCCTGAGGGGACGTATGGAACGGTCCGCTTCAACCTGTCCGAGCCTTCCGAGCCCTACGAGGTGTACTATGTTGGCGAGGCGAAAGGGTACGGCGAAATCGTCCTTTCCCCGAGTTCCATGCTGAGTGAAACCGCTCTTTGGAGGCTGCCCCTGATCGTGGCTGTCAAGACGCCTCTCCTTTTTCTTCTCACGCTCCTCATTTGCTCGCTTGCGCTTTACGTGATCAACCTTGTGCTCGGCTTGCGGCTCCATTTCCTGCCCACGATGGCGCTTGCTCTCTCCGCTCTCACAGGCACGGGGGTTGTCTTGGCGGGCGCCGCTCCGATCGCAGCGTTGTTCACGATCGTGACCGAGAGTTACCATTTCATGAAGATGTTCCACGTCGTCGTGTTCGCTGCTGCCGGTCTCTTTGGGGTCAGGATCCTGTGGGAGGGTATGATCCGGATGCAGGCCTCTGATGGGGGAGGCGAGCGAGCGCGTTCTGTTGGTCTCCGTGTGCGTCTCGTGCTTCTCGCCTGGCTCTTTCTCTACGCCTTTGTCGGCGCTCAGCTCGCCTGGACCCTGAAGCCTTTCCTGGGGACGCCCTATCTACCGGCCACCCCGCCGTTCCGGCTGGACAGGGGGAATATCTTCGTCAGCACATTGGGGTCGGCAGGGCAACTGCGCAGGGACTAGCGCTCCGTTGAGAAATGGACTGTCTCTCCTCTCAGGAGGCCGAGATGAACCCACTCCCGGTCGTTGCGTGAGTCGGCGACGCGCCCACGCATGGTTGCCTTGGCCGGCAGGAGTCCCGGCACAAACTGTTGCAGGCGGAAGGCTGCCGAGCAGTCGGCCGTGGCGGTTAGCTCAAGGGTTTCCTTGCCCCAAAGCAACAGCACGTTTGTTGGGACGGCGGCTGTGAAACGCAGATTGGCCGCCTCAAAAGAGGTGTTTCCGACGAAGAGAGCCCTTTGCCCGCGGAAGACGTATCCGGCTCTTACTTGGTTCGGGGCGTCAACAACGGTCAGTTCCCCGGATAGACCACCCCGGTTCACATACTTGCGGAGGACGCGTAGAGCGGGAGCAATGGGCTTAGGGCGTCCGTCGGCCGTACCATCGTGTCGGTAGATTCCGTAGCCGCTGTTCGGGATGCGCTGGTCAGGGGTGATCCATGGAGCCACATCTCGGGTTGCGTGCACGGACCAGTCTGTGAGGCACCACTTCATGGCCCCGTCGAGTCCCAGAGCCAGGCTTTGAAGGTAGTGGACCATTTCGCCGAGGCCTGAGTCATCCTGGCTCAGAAACTGCCCGGCCACGCGATTCCCGTTGGAGTAGCCGAATTCTCCCAGCGTGATCGGCTTGTTTGGGAACAGTTTCTTCAATGCGGCCAGATCCCGGATACGGTAGCGAGGGTCCGGATCACGTGCTCCCCACTCCGAGTTGTGTCCGTAGCTGTGGTGTGAGAGGAAGTCGAGGGCGTCGTTGGCAGGAAGTGTGCCGAGGGCCGTGTTGTAGCCAACGGTCACCAGGGAGTCTGGCACTTCCTTCCGGATCACATCAGCTTGTTCTCGAATCCAGATCTCGAACGTCTCATTCACTGCGGCCAGGACCTGCTTCCATGGGCTGGACCCGCTGGCCTTTTCCTGTTCGCTACGGAGCTCTGCGGCGACCTCGAAGGGCATCGGCCCGTGCTTCTCCAGGATCTCCAAGGCCGCGTAGACGTGCCGACGGTCGTCGTCCCCCAGCCATGGCACTACCTTTGGCCATCCCGGTCTGGTCTTCATCAGGTCATTCACTCGCTTCTCATCGTATTGGCCGCTGAAGGTCGTGGCAGGCTTGAGTTGCAGAAGAGGACTGGGATTTCCCGCGAGGGTCAGTGCAGCGACTTCACCGATGTAGGGCTCGTTCCGGAGGTCAAACCCAATGACCATGGGGTCGTTGCCATAGGCGATCGCGAATCGGCGGACCGTGGTACGCAGTTCCTCGATGGTCTTTTCCTTATGTCCCCCGCAGTGCACCAGCAGGTGGATCCCATACCGCCTGGCCAGTTCGAGGAAGGTCGAGCGGAGCTCCGGGGATCCATCCAGATGGCCGGCCCACAGGCGCAGGCAGTTGATTCCTGCTGCTTTCGCCTTCCGGAAGTCTGTCTCGACAAGCACTGGATCGAAGGCCCATTCGCTGAAGTGACATTTGCGGTCGGACGGGCCGAGGTAGTTGGCCCCGACCATGAAGAAGCGGTTCCCGTCTGGCGCTATGAGATGCTTCCGGTCGGGACTGACGCTGATGCGTGAGGCCGGCGCAGGTGAGGTCACCCCGAGGGTGGAGCGCTGTCGCGTCTCGTTCGCCTGCTGTGCCCGGCTTGTCAACGACTTCCCAGCCATGATGCCTATGGCCTGCGGAAGAAAATCGGCGAACTCCGCAGTCAGGTAGAACGCGTCTTCACGTATGCCGCAGACCATCCAGTGAGAATCAGTGAATGGCCCCCCATAGTTGGCGAGAAGGCCGGCTGCCCAGCCGCGCCAGCGCCCGTGGCGATCCACGGCTTGAAGAAGTGGATAGAATTCGGACTTGTTGACCAGTGGATAGGGAAACTCAGAACGTCCTGTGAACGCCCCCGGCAGACGTTTCCACAAGGTCCTGAAAGGACTGTTTTGTGCGGTCTCGACTGCCGTGATCTCTGTGAGGTCGTTGGCTGGAATCGTGTCCCCGATCCCGAGTTCGAGTTCGGCAGCAAAGCTCGGTATCCGGGCGTAGCTGACGCTGCCCAGGCCAATGCTATCCACCCGGATCGTGTGATCCCCCATGGCACAGTCGTTTCCCGCCAGACCGATCTGCAGTTCCCTCATCCGACTCAGTTGACAGCTCTTGCCAGCCTGCGCGTCGCGGGTTCGGTCGTCGACCGGCGTGAACATCTGTTCGTGTATGCCGATCTCCTGCCACTCGGCTGTGGATTGAACGAATCGACGCCAGCGCGACCCATCCATCTCCGTGATACCGATCATGACGTTGGTCGTGCGCCGGGGGTCACTGACTCGGATGCGGATGCGGAGGACATTGCTGTGAGAGGGAGGCGGGGCGGGGGGACGAGCGCTGAAGAGATCCCAGTTCCATCTGCCGTAACCGCGGATGTCCAGGCGTAGGCAGTGGCCTCCGGGTGTCGCCTCAATGGTTGCCGCCGTTGGGCGCTCCGGGTGGTTTGTATTCCGTTTCCACGTGGACGCATCGGTGCCTGTGAACGACCACATTTGGTGGTCGGTTTCTGTTGCGTCAAGCCGTTGGGCCAATCCGCCTTGTGTCAACCACTCCCCGTCGAGATGGATGACCGGGTTGGTGAACGTATCGCCGCCGAGAAGCACCAGATCCCCCCCCGCCCTGGCAAATGCGCTAAGCGGCTTGGCGGCTGCGGCCGGGATCTTTGAGCTTCGCAGCAGGACCACACAGTCGAGGTGAGCAGGCGACAGCACGTCGGTGTTGCTCAGTGACGCCGGGTCCAGTCGCGTTGTCGTGTGTCCTTCCCGGCGCAAGGCGTCCGTACAGTGAGCGCCGAGACGAGGTGTGTCCTCGTGCTGTCCCAACTCGCAGACGGCGATCCTTTGGGGAACCATGGCATGCGTCTCCGGGAATGCCCAAACAATGGCGCCACAGGCAAGCGCCAGCCGGGGCAGGCGGGAGTAGGGGGAAAGTCGTTGATGCATTCGCGCACCTTCCTCGTCTGTGAGTTCAGCACGAGTCGCGGCCCTGTTCAGGCACCGGAAACCGCTCCCGTAAGTCGCGGCTCTGTTCAGGCACCGGAGAGCCGCAAGTTACGGCCTCGGATATGAGCGATAGAACAACTGGCGAAGGCCAGGCTCGTCTGCTGGATGGTGCCGTTCGCGCACCTTTCCTGGAACCGCGACGTTGACAGACGTCCCTCCAAAGCAGAAACGGGTGGAGGCCCAAAGGCCGTCCACCCGTTGCTGCATCGACGCTGTTAAGGCGTGCGTTGAGGGATCAGCTGACCATCACGCCCCGTGAAGGTCCGGCACGACGAAGTCGAGCCCGAGCCCTTCGAGGGTGGCCGCCGATGGCACGCCTTCTTCATCCCAGCCCATCTCCTCGAAATACTCTCTCTGCTGGGTCTCAAGGTCGACGGTCACGCCCTTGGTGGCACCGGCTTCCAGAGGGGGCTTGCCGACGAGGCGCCCGGGCACTTTGAAGTTCTTGTTCTTGAGTCCCTCACGCAGGTTGAAGGCGATCCGGAGGTTCGCAATTCGGTCGCCGATGGCGAGGACATCATCCATGGTCCAGTCCGTGCCCATGGCACCGTTGAGGAAATCGACCTGCGCTTGTGCGGGGATACAGACAACGCCGAACATGCAGCATCCCTCGGCATTCACGACGTGCATCAGGGCGCTCTGAACGCGATGCGCCTTCGCCTTGCCCGTGTAATCGTACTTCTTTTCCGCATCCCATCCGCCGTAGCGTTCCTCAACGCCACCCAAGGGGAAGCCGGCTTCGACGGCCCACGCGCTGAATTGGGTATGACGTCCGGGAGTTGCATCCAGCTTGTAGCTGCTGGCCAGACCGGGACTGAGGCGCGGATCGTGCATGGCGATTTCTTCACCACCGATGTGGATGGCGTATTCTCCCGCCCCTTTGCCGATGCGTTCGGATGCCACCTTGGCTCCGTCTGCCAGCACTTTTCCGAAGCCCTCGAGCTTCGAGATCTGCTCTGTCAACGTGACCATGGCCGCGGCATTGCCCCAAGTCAGTTCGAGGCCGCCCGTGTCTTCCTTGGTGATGAGTCCCTTCTCATAGCACTCGAAGGCAAAGGCCAGCGTACAGCCGGTGGAGATGGTGTCCATCCCGTAGCGGTTACAGATGTCGTTTGCTTTACAGATAGCCGGTAGGTCATCGACCAGAAGCATCGGGCCGAAGCACCCCAGTGTTTCATACTCGGGCTTCCCACCATCGACCGCAAACGGACCGTCTTCCACCTTCACAAAGCCGCCGCATCCTACCGGGCAGTGCCAGCAGGCGTATTTCTTGTACTGCAGGTCCTGAACGGCTTCGTCACTGACTTTGGCTGCCGTCGGGAAGTCCTCTTCAGTGCCGGCCCAGTTCTTGACTGGACAGTCGCCGCCGGCGACTGCTCCTGCCGTCATGCCGGATGTGCCGAAGTTGGCGAACAGGTCGTACATTCCGGACGTACGCATCTCTTTGACCAGCTCGCGTCGGTCGGCTTTCATTTTCGCTTCGTCGGCCATCGGGATGGCCTGGCTGCCTCGCACGACGATCGCCTTGACTCGTTTGGAGCCCATGACCGTCCCCAGACCACTGCGTCCGGCTGCGCGATCACGGTCGTTCATGATTGCTGCCAGGAGGGAGACGGCTTCGCCAACAGGGCCGATCGAGGCGACGGCGATTTTGTCGCCGTAAAGGGCCTTGAGTGCGTCTTCGGTTTCGCAGACATCCAGGCCCCAGAGATCGCCGGCGTCCTTGAGTTCGGCCTTGCCGTCATCCAGAAGCAGGTAGACCGGCTTCTCAGAGATACCTTCGAAAATGGCTCCGTCGAAGCCGGAGAACTTGAGTTTCGGACCGAAATCGCCACCGCAGTTGGCATCTCCGAACGTTCCGGTCTTCGGGGACTTTCCCACCACCTGGAACCGGTTCCCGCAGATGGCGGGCGTTCCGGTAAGGGGGCCTGAGAGGAAGGCGAGAATGTTCTCAGGACCGAGCGCGTCGGCGCCCTTGGGTACGCGGTTATAGACGTAATATGCCCCCAAGCCGTAGCCGCCGAGGTAGCTCTTGTAGAGTTCGTCTGCCGGAGTCTCAGTCGATATGTGCCCTTCGGCCAGGTTGACGACTGCGATTCTTCCCATCGTGCCGGGTACGGCCATTGTCCTACTCCTTATTGTGGCATCTATACGAAAGCCGGTTTGGGATGCGATCAGAGGGTGCTCAATCATCCCCCACCGAGAGGGGGGAACATATCTACGGCAACACCGTCATCCAGTACAGTGTCTGGGGTCGCTTGACTTCCGTTGACGGTAACGAGTCCGTGGAATGGTGCAGGAATGTTGCATGTGTCAGCCAGATCGGCAACAGTTGCTCCGACCGACAGGCTGACTGAGAATGGCTCGCGGCATGCAGGGACGGGTCTGTATTTGGCCAATGTCGCTCGAAGCGACACTGTTACAGAGATGAGTCTCGGCTCGTCCGGCATGGCAGCGTGTCTTCCACTCCTCGGTGCAGGCGGCCCTTCCGTCGCAGGCAGGTATACGCTCTTGGTAACGTAGAATCCGCCCGCGCGATTGCAAGACCATGTTGATGTGGGACGTTGACAGGGGTATAATCACGGGTGTTTCCCCGCGCTCTCAGTATGCCCGGGACGGTCTCCTGTCCGTCCGTGAACGGCTGACTCGCCGCCACCCGGGCGATCTCGCGCTCCATCAGCTGCCTGGCCGTACTACGGAGTTTGCTTCGCTCATGACAGTCCCAGACTCACCGGATGCTTTCGCCCCCGTTGCCACGGAATTCCTGCAGTTGGTTGAGGGAGAGCGGATCACGGTCTACCAGCACATGTTCGAGGAGGAAGAGCTCGAACCATGGTACTGCAGTGATATCTCGGCCGTGCCCCAGTACGTCCCGGTGGCTTGCGACTCTGTGCCCGGGTACGTCACTCAGGAGCGCAGAGCCGTCAATATCCGCGACATCCACGACATGGAATCGGTCGGGGCGACGTTCCCGGGGCTGCAGTGCGATTACAGCTACGAGCTGGAAACTGAAGAATACACCCGTTCGGTCATGGCTGTCCCAATCCGATCGCGGGACCGGGTGGTCGGTGCTATCGAGGTGGTCAACTGCAGGCGGGCAGAGTCTCACAGCACGTTCACAGCAGAGGACATGGTCGCCCTTCAGGAACTGGCAGGCTTAATGGCTCCGGTGTTCGACACTCAGGAGTCTGAATTACTGCTTCCGGATCCGGGAGCCGGATCCCTTTTTGGAGGACCGTTTCAGGAGTTGGTCGAGCGTGGGTTGGTCACCGAGGAGAAGCTCCGTTTCTGTGAGACGGTTGCCGCGGACGGCCGGGTCTCTGTCGGCTACCAACTGGTCACCGAGGCCAGTGTCCCGGTCGATGAAATCAGAGCCTGCCTCGAAGCTTATTATGGCGTGCCCTTTATGCAATTTGATCCGGGTTTGGAGGTCGACCACCAACTGCAGGACGCTCTCAATCGGACCTTCCTTGAGCGTCGGCGTTGGGTCCCTCTGTCCTGTGCCAACGGCCGGGCGCTGGTCCTGATCGACGATCCGTCCGACGGAGCTCGCCTGCAGGAGGCGGAGAGTGTCCTGAGCGTTTCTGATATCGATTTGCGTGTTGCCTTGTGGGAGGATATCTGGCTCTACATCCATCCGGAGAAGGCCCGGAAGGGCAGTGCAGTGGGGGCGGTGAATCAGTCACTCCGGCTCGATGAGCTTTTGGGGGAACTGGATGGGAGGGGGCCTGGTAGCGGACGCTCCGGGCATACGACGACGGAACTGCTGGACGAGAACGCTCCGGGCATTGTCCAGGTTGTCAGCCGTCTTATCGCCGATGGTATTCGCAACAACGCGTCCGATATCCACATTGAGCCCGGGTTGAGCGGCGAACCGGGAGGGGCGCGTATCCGTGTCGACGGCGTATGTCATAAGATTCTGGACATACCGGATGCGCACATGCGGGCCGTGCTCTCGCGAATCAAGGTGATGGCCAATATGGACATTACTGAGCGCCGCGTCCCTCAGGATGGAAAGGTCACGGTGACGATGGGGGACCGCAATTACGAACTGCGTGTTGCCACGGTTCCAACTGTCAATGGCGAGAATGCTGTTATGCGTGTGCTGTCGCCTGGCGGCGTCCTTTCGCTTGGGGAGCTCAACCTGCTCAGCTTCAATCAGCAGCACATCGAGGAAATGGTGACCCGGCCTCACGGGCTCTTCCTTGTGGTTGGGCCGACCGGATCCGGGAAAACCACCACGCTGCATGCAGTCCTGGGACACATCAACACTCCGGAACGCAAAATTTGGACGGCTGAGGATCCGGTTGAGATTACCCAGGCAGGCCTTCAGCAGCTCCAAGTCAACCCCAAAGTCAGGGTGACTTTCGCGACGGCGCTACGCGCCTTCCTGCGCGCCGATCCGGACGTCATACTCATTGGTGAGATGCGGGATCAGGAAACAGCGTGCGCCGGCATCGAGGCGTCGCTTACCGGTCATCTCGTCTTCTCAACCCTTCATACCAACTCGGCTCCAGAGACCGTCACCCGTTTGCTTGACATGGGGCTGGATCCAATCAACTTTGCCGATGCTCTGATCGGCGTTCTTGCTCAGCGCCTTGTCCGCACGCTGTGCTCCGACTGTCGCGAACCTTACACGGCGTCCCAGGAAGAGCTTGAGATGCTTATCAACGCCTATGGCGAGGACTCTTTCCCGGAGCTTGGGGTGGATCTCAGTGACGTTTCACTCTACAAGCCGGTTGGTTGCCGTCGTTGCCTCGGCACGGGCTATCGCGGGCGCACAGGAATCCACGAGTTACTTGTGGGATCCAACCCCATCAAAGCGATGATCACGCATGGTGAACCGGCGGAGAAGATTCGTCGACTGGCGGTTCAGGAAGGGATGCGGACGCTGCGCCAAGACGGCATCGTCAAGGTGTTGCAAGGCGACACTGACGCTCGGCAGGTCTGGGGCGCGACTGTGGAGTAGGCAGGTCAGGCCCGAAGCAGGAGGGCCGCGTAGGCCCCGTCATGGTCGCGATCCGGCAAGAGCTGAACTGCCTTTTGTAAGGCAAACTTGGGGTGGGAATCGAGGAAGCGTTGTGTCTGCTGCGCGTTTTCTTCCGGCTCGACGCTGCAGGTGCTGTAAACGAGGAATCCGCCCGGACGAACCAAGGCCTGCGCTTCGTCGAGGATTCTCGCCTGGAGCCGAACCACATCTGCCAACCCCTCCTCGGAAAAGCGCCAGCGCACGTCGGGCCGTCGTCGGATCACTCCTGTGTTGCTGCACGGTACATCCAGCAGGACCCGATCGAACGTTCCTTTGGCAAAGGGCGCCCGCCCGGCATCCGCGCAGACGACCTGGCAGTTGGGTGCGGAGTCCGTGTTCTCGCGCAAGACGCGAAGTCGGGGCCACGAGCGGTCGCAGCATACCACCCTCCCGGCTTCCCCGGCAGCCTCGCTCAACATGAGGGTCTTTCCTCCGGGAGCGGCACAGAGGTCCGCACAGCGGTCTCCTGCTTCCACCGCCAGCAGCGTTGGGGCCAGCAATGTGGCGGGATCCTGCACATAGAAGTGGCCTTCGTGAAGGGCTGAGCTGCGCAGGAAAGCCGCGGGGGCATCGCACACCCACATCGGTTGGTCACGGGCCCATGTGACATCCTGAAGAGGGCGTAGCCCCAGGCTTCCGGGGTCATCCACTTCCCGGCGTTGCCTGACCGTTACGGGAACAGGTTCCAGGTGCGCCCGTGATAGTCGAGTGAGCTCCTCCGCGGAGAGCCGCTTGCGCCAACGCTTGAGCAGGACGTTGCTCAACTCCAGCCGGACGTCGTCTGGTGCGTCTCTGGTCACATCCGCAAGCAGCTTTTCGCACCCGCGGTCGACCAGGCGCCGCAGCAGAGCGTTCACGAACCCCGCTTCGCGGACCGCGTACCTCCGGCGCACGAAACGCACACAGGTATCCGCTGCCAGTTCCGGGGCCAGACTCCGGAGGTAGAGGATTTGGGCGAGCCCCCAGCGCAGCACGCGCCTTGTCCGGGGGCGTATTCGGCCGGTTGCGTTGGAGGTCAGGACCCAGTCAAGGGAGGCCTGGCGCCGGAGTATCGTCAGGAGCGTGTGGTGCACGATCGCGGCTTCGTCACCGTCAGGTCGTGTGACCAGGTGTAGAGGGTCCCCGGCATCTGTGCGTTTGAGAGCGTCGACAACCTGATTCAAGACACGGTCTTGCGTGGATGACGGACGGTCACGTCTGTTCGCGCACATGGGGTCTCCACTCTTTTGCAGACTCGGGGTTCTGTGTTATGCTATATCAGGGGTGGTTCTCCAGACCGTTCCAGCAGTCGGAACTGGTCTGCTGTCGGCCTTGAAGCCAGAAGGGCGAGAGGACTAGAGACACGCCGTAATGGACCGTATGTCCGCGGCTAATTCAAGGCAATGAGCCATGACCAAAACGATTCGTTCCGTTGTGCTTAGCGCTGGGCTGGGAGTTGTGACTCTCGGCGTTGGCGGTTGTGTCCTGCTCGAGCCGGCAGGCGGTCAGGATGTCCAGATGGCGCAGCAGCAGCGTCTTTCCCGCGACTTGGCAGAGATGCGGCGTCAACAACATGAACGAGCAACACATACGGCGGCCTTGCAGAGCGATGTCCGGGCTGTTCACGAACTGCGTGCGAAGGTGATTGCTTTGGCCGAGGACAACCAAGCCCAGGCTCAGCGTGTGCAGGAACTCGAGCGTCGAGTCGTGGCTGCCGAAGGGCGGGTTCAGGCGTTGAGCAATACCATGACTCAGCAGGTAGACCGCCTGCGCAGCGCTCTTGCTGAAGAGGAGCAGACGCGCAAGAAGTCGGTGTCCGAAGTTATCAAGATCGTGTCCCAGACCGTTGAGGGTGCCGTGCGGAATGTGCAGCGCCGGGTCGCGCCGCCGCCGACCGCAAAGCGAACGTACACCGTGGTCAGAGGTGACACACTGAGCGCGATTTCCACGGCTTTCGGCGTCTCTATCGACGCGATCAAGAAGGCCAACAATCTGAAGGGCGACACGATTAGGGAAGGGCAGGCCCTGACGATTCCTTCCCCGTGACCGTAGGGCCGAGGTAGGCGAGCTATTGGGCGCCACCCCGCCTTGGGGCCAGCGACGACGGACAACCTTCCCGCTCTCCGCAAGCCCTCCAATGGCGTATCGCCAGAATCCCCTATGTGGACCGGGAAGCAACCGGCCGCGTCTATTCCCGGTGATCGCCAGATTGCCGGACGACTGTGACGGCCCACAGGCAAGGAAAAAACAGCCATGGACAAGCCAGAGATGCGCGAGGAAGTGTTGAGTCTGCTTGAGCAGAATGCACGAATGCCCAACGCTGAGATCGCTGATCGACTTGCCGTTCCCGAGCAGGCGATTGCGGATGTGATCACGGAAATGGAAGCGGATGGGACGATCATTGGCTACTACGCGTTGGTGAATGAGCAGAGCCTTGATGAGTCCGCTGTCCGGGCGATCATCGAAGTCGAGGTACAGCCGCAGCGGGATGGGGGGTTCGACCCCATTGCTCAGCGGGTTAGCAAGTTTTCTGAGGTGCGCACGGTGCACTTGGTCAGCGGGCGCTATGATTTGCGTCTGGAAGTGGTCGGCAGTTCCCTCCATGAGGTGGCTTCATTCGTCGCCAGTAAGCTGGCCCCCCTGGAGGGCGTCAAGTCGACGGTGACTCACTTCCTGCTGAAGAAATACAAGGAGGCCGGTTTCCGCCTTCAAGAGGATGAATCCTATGAGCGACTCAAGATCACCCCATAGCTGGGTAGCTTCACATATCGGCGCCTTGCCTCGGAGTGGAATCCGCGACTTCTTCGAGCTGGTCAACACCATGGAAGACGTGGTCTCTCTTGGTATAGGTGAGCCCGACTTTGCCACCCCCTGGACTATCCGTGAAGCGACGATCTACGCCGTCGACAAGGGACACACCAGTTACACCTCGAATCTTGGTCTTCTATCGCTTCGGAAAGCCGTGTGCGAGTACGTCGCCGGCACGTTCGGGATGGACTACGCGCCTGAGAATCAGTGCATCATCACCGTCGGCGTCAGCGAAGCCCTTGATCTCATTCTCCGGGCCGTTCTGAATCCGGGCGACGAAGTTCTTATCCACCGTCCGTGTTACGTTTCCTATGAGCCGTGTATCACTATGGCCCACGCCACAGCTGTTGGGGTTGACACGGTTGAGGAAACCGGGTTCGCTCTGACTGCTGAAGCCTTGGCCGCCCGGATTACTCCGAAGACCAAAGCGCTCCTCCTCAATTTTCCCAACAATCCTACGGGTGCGGACCTGACCTGGGAACAGAAGGAAGCGGTCGCTGCGGTGGCCATTGAGAACGATCTTCTGGTCATCAGCGATGAGATCTACACGGAGCTGACGTACACGGATGCCAGCCCCAGCATTGCCAGCGTTTCCGGGATGGCGGCGCGGACGATCCTGCTGGCAGGGCTCAGCAAAGCCTACGCGATGACCGGCTACCGCGTTGCGTACGCTTGCGGGCCTGAGGATCTCATCGAAGCGATGATGAAGATCCACCAGTACACCATGCTGTGTGCCTCAAGCATCGCCCAGGAAGCCGCGGTCGAGGCCCTCAAGAAGGGCCGCCGCGACATGCTCGATATGAAACGGGAGTACGAGCAGCGGCGCAATGTCATCGTCAGGCGGCTGAATGCAATGGGGCTCCCCTGTGTGCTTCCGAAAGGGGCGTTCTATGTCTTCCCGCGCATTTCCGACACCGGACTCAGTTCACAGGAATTCGCTCAACGACTTCTGCAGGAAAAACGCGTAGCAGTTGTGCCCGGAACGGCTTTCGGTGCTTGCGGTGAAGGGTATGTACGCTGTTCCTACGCGACCGCCTTTGAGGAAATCGAGGTCGCCATGGGGCGGATCGGTGAGTTCCTCCAGACGGTTGACTAGCCGTTGCTCGCACACCCCGAACGTTCTTCTAACGACTGACTACACATAACGACTGACTACACACTTTTCCCATGCTTCACATCATTACCAATACCTACACCGTCCTCCAGCCTCTCTTCGGGCGACCGCCTATGCCCACGGAGCTTGATATGGGATGCGGGAAAGGCCGCTTTGCCCTGGATCTGGCTGAACGGTTTCCGGACCGCCTCATTCTTGGCGCCGATGTCATGCTGGGTCGGCTGCGTAAGGTTGCGAAGAAGGCGGATCGACGCGGTCTTGAGAATGTTGAGTTGCTCCGGGCCAACAACCTCGAACTGGTCGGCTACCAGATCCCGGATCGTTCCATCAGCCGAGCTCACCTCCTTTGTCCCGATCCCTGGCCCAAAGACAAGCACCGCAACAAGCGCCTGGCCACAACTGATTTTTTTTCACGGATCGCTCGCATCTTGACGCCCGGCGGCGTCTTCCACTTTGCGACCGACCATGTTCCCTACTTCGAGGCCATGCAGCGTATCGCGGAGATGCATCCCGCGTTCGAGCGAGCTGACGATGGGCTGGACGATATTGCCGGTATCAAGACTGACTTTGAGCTGCAGTGGGAGGCCCAGGGGAAACGCGTTCCGCATGCTGCATACCGGACTGCGGCGGGGGGCGCTCGTTTGTAATTTCACCGCAGTTGAGCACGGGAAGGTCGCCGGGTGGCACCGCCTCCCACATTGAAGAGGGCGTCCCCCAATGTGGGGGGGGCCGCCGTGCCGCGACCGGCCGCCAAGGCGGCCAGGGTTACACCCTTTGATAGGACTGTTCGATTCTGGGCAGAGGCTGGGCTCGTGTGTGACTTCGGCACAAAACGCAGTTTGGGGTGACCGTCAGAGCCGTGACTTGCGGGAGCGGTCGCCACTTGATGTCGCCACCGGAAACCGCTCCTGAAAGTCGCGGCTCTGTTCAGGCACCGAACAACCGCAGATGACACCCTCAGATATGCCCGACGGACCGTCGTCAGCGGCATCCCCTCCCCCCGAGCGGTCAACTCGCGCCTTGGCTGTCGACGCAGTAGGTTCTCTGTCGGCGGCGATGCACCTTCAGCAAGACGGAGACCAAAGCATGCAGACAACGAATCCACGCCTCCACCGAACAGCTCTTCTATCCCTCGCTCTGGCCCTCGCACTCGTAGGGGGCGGAGGGGTCCATGCGGCGGAAGCGAAGAAGCTGAACGTCCTTTTCATCGGCAACAGCTACACGGCCCGGCACAGGCTCGCAACCGTTGTGAAAGCAATGGCGGAGGCCGGCAACCCCGGCCTGACGTTCGACATCACCCAGGTGATCTATGGTGGGCGTCGCCTGGTGGACCATTGGCGGTTGGGGACGCAGAACTACGTGCGGATTTCTGAGCTGACTGTCGACGAGGAGAAAGCTACGATCGAGAGTTTGAAGAAGGCCATTGCCGACGACCCCAAAGACAAGTACGCGAAGGGGGCACTCAAGCGTCACCAGGGATTGCTGAAGGGGCTCGAGAAGCAGCGGAAGACGTGGGACATCGTCGTGCTGCAGTCCTACCGCGATGACGTACAAGGTGCAGACTCACTCTATGTTGAGTACGCCCCCAGATTCGCCGAACTGATCAAGGCCCAGGGGGCTCGCATCGTGCTTTACGAAACGACGCCCCACACCCAGAACGCCAAGCCGCTGACAGCTGCACCGGACAAGAGGAAAGCGATGTCAAAGGCTCGGGTGATTGCTGCGTTGGCCAATCGCATCGATGCCACGGTGGTGCCAATGGGGCTGGTCGCGTTCCGCTGCCAGACGGAACGTCCTGATTTCACCTTGCGCTTCATTAACGACGCCCACCTCAATCACACGATGGCGTATTTGACCGCCTGCACGTTCTATGGAGCCATCTTCGATCGCACTCCGCAGGGTCTTGCCGTGGATTCCATCACCGACATCCGTTTCCTCGACAAGGACAACAAGGACAAAGACCGCGATGGGAGACCCATCAAACGCACGTTCGCGGGCAAAGACCTGGCCGACCTGCAGCGCATTGCCTGGAAGGCGCTGACCGAGTTCAACAGCATTCGGGCCAAGCTCCCCGCCAAGTGAGAACGCACTGGGGTATTTGTGTGAGTGGAGCGGCAGGACAACGACGGATTGCGATGGCTTGCGCCTGGGGCTTAGTTGCCTGGCACTGCTGTACATACGGTCAGCCAGACGTCTCCGGCGAGCCCCGGATCAGGATCACCAAGGCCACCCCCGACAAGGTGAGTCTTCGGGCTGGCGACACGCTCCGAGTCACCTGCCGGGCCGTCGGAGAGAACATCGCAGTTGGCAGTTTCATGTTCCGGAGTCAGGTGTCGGTGAGCGGTTCCATGCTGCCCGGCCTCACGCGGCGGAACGACGGTTACGTTCATCTCCACGATCCCGCCTTCGCCGCCAACACCCACAACATGTGCATCATGGACAATGGGGACCTGGACAAGGACCCCGACGTCGGTGCGCTGCTTCTGAATATCCCCACGATGGACTGGCCCCCCGGAACGTACCCCTTTCACATTGTGGCTCATGTACGCCCTGCCGGCGGCCCGTACATTGGAGACTCCATGCCTGTGGTCGTGACCATCGAAGGCTCTGCCACGGAGCAGGTCAACGAGACTCCTCCCGCAGAATCGCCGGCACAAACGCTCATTCTGAATGTCGACTTCAACTGCCGGCGCGACAACGAAGCCGGACTCGCGGCCTTCATTCGAGGCTGTGCCAGACGTGGCGTTGGGCGTCTGAATATCCGGGCTCTGATGATGGGGTACACCGAGCACCCGAGCGAGGTCCGCACGAGTTGGGGAGAGGCCGCCCCGGGCTTTGTCGACCCGGCGTTCGACCTCTTCCGACTGGCCGTCAGATACTGTCAGGAGGCGGGGATTGAGTGCTATGTCTTCTACGATTTGTTCGACACGCGCAATGATCGCTTCGCCGCCAGGCACCCCGAGTTTCGCCTGACTTCCAGAGATGGCAAATCCACCTGTATCGGGGCGCTCTGCTATGCGTATCCTGAAGTGCGCGCCTACTTCGACCGCTACATTGATGAACTCCTCGCCTACGGTGTTGACGGTTTCATGTTCTGTACGAAGTCCCGGCACGGCATGCCGCTGACCGCCAAGTACGGGTTCAATGAGCCGATTGCGCTGGAGTACAAACGGCGTTTCGGCGCTGATCCACGTACGGAGGACTACGACCGCGACGCATGGCTTGACCTGCAGGGGGAGTACATCGTTTCCTGGGTCAAATCGGCCACGGCCAAGGTCCATCAACACGGGGGGCGCACTGCCATTGCGCTGCCGGCGAGGAAGCGCAACCATTACGCCAACCTCGACTGGCGTCAAGTCGTCATTGAGAAGGCCGTGGACGAACTGCACACGAGCTGTTGGCGTTCGGAAGAGATGCGCCTCCTGGGGGTCGACGGCCTGAAGCGCTTGCATGAATACACCAACGTCTGTCATGAGCACGGCGTCAAGTACTCGCCGTATCTCTTTGCGGATATGTCGTTCAGGGGGACCTACCGACAGCTGGGGCTCGTCGCAACTCAGCAGCAAGCCGCCAACTGGATCAGACACGTGCGGATGGCGCCGGTCGATGGGGTCATGTTTCACGACATGGAGATCTTCACCACCATCCTGCATGACTTCGTGAACATGGAGTTGATTCGGGCGGCCGGCAGCGCCATGCGTGACCCCCCGCGCTGTTTGAGTGGCTGGGAGGCCCTTGAGACCGCAGACCGCCGCAAGGACGGTGAGGTGATCTACAATGCCGGGCTCCGCTCTGACGCCGGTAACGGTATCGCCTGCTGGAACGTCACAAAGAGGGTGACGGAACCCCTCCGACGCTACGAGGACGGGTGGGGCTTGGACTGTGCGTCAGTTACCCGGCTTGAGAGCGCTCCGACAGCCCTGCCTCGAAGTGGCAAGGACAGGGACACACCGTTCTGCCTCAGGTTGGCTGCCCGACTCGGACCCGATGGTGAACGCGCGTCCGTTCGAGCCATGGTCAGACGATCCCTCGGCCCCAAGGTCGACTACGAGCTGGGCCGACACCTGCTGCACCGCGACCAGATTCCCATCGACGTCATGTTGGACCAGACTGTCACGATTGACACGACCACGGGTGATGAGATCGTTCTGCCGTTCTCCGGTGGGAAAGCGCAAGGCAAGTTGGACGGTGCCACGGCATGGGTAACGCTGGAGCCGGTCACTGGCGCATTTGTCCTGCAGAGCGTGTCCCTCAAACGCGGCCCATAGCTCGAGCCGCGGCTCACGCCCGATAGGTCGCCAGCTGACAGGTTAGTGCCTGAACGGAAACCCGGCGGTCTAGGGCGACCGCTTGAATTCACCAGGCGGGGGCCTTTCCGTGCAGGCACCAGGTCAGCGAAACACAAGCCGGCCGAAACGGGCGACGGCTCCCCTGTGTTCCGCAGGCCAGTCGACTGGTGGTCCCGCACGACGCACCGAGACGGCCAGCCGCCAGCAGGCAGCGGGTGCAGGCTTTCCCTCAAGTGTGGCAAACGGAACGGTGAATGTCACCTGTGAGTGATCCGCCTCGCCGTCGCGGACAACTGCCCATTCCCCGCCCCAATCCGCTCCCCTCAGGTGCTTGTTGTGGAACGCACTGTAGGCCCAGCGCGCGTCGGCACGGCTGCCATTGCCATCGGTCAGGAACGCGTGGTAAGTCTTCTCACTGCGCCCGGACGCGACCAACAGCGTCACGCAGAGGCGCTTGTTAAGGCCGCGGAAGTCATCGTGCTTTAACGGTGTGGTCTGGTTGGGGTTCCCGGGTAGAGCAACAGTCACTCTGAGCGCGTCTTGCGTCCAGCCTACTCGTAGCTTGTCGTCTTTGCCGAGGGCCGCTTCCTGGTCCATGCTTGGGGTGGGAGCGCAGACGAGTTCGGGCACGAGCCGGACAGGCACGCGAGCACGGAAAACGGCGATTCTTCCGGCGGTGTAGAGGATGTTCGCCGCCAGTGCGGTGTCAGCATCAGCGGGGGGGAATGTGCCGACTATCCTGGCCGTGAGCGTTGCCTTTCCCCCCGGCGCCAGTTCGCATTCGCTCTGTACAGGTGTTGCGCTGAGTCCGTCGGCAGACTCTGCAGTGGTCCAGGTCACATGTGCGGTTACGGCCCGGTCAAAGCTGTTGCGCAGTGGCAACAGGACTGTGGAGTCAACATGGTCGAGCTCAGCTGTCACGGTGGTTGGTACGAATGACGCACGCAGCTTCTTGCACGTACTGTAACCTGGCAACCAGTCGGGGAATTGCAGCGCTTTGCCCTCGCGTAGAGCATAGCTCGTTTCAGTTGCGGCACGGAGATCGAGTTCCTTGCGCACTCCGAGCCGGCCCAGGGTCGTCCACGTCTCATGGTTGAAGAAGAAGACACCCGGCGCCCCTGCATCGAACACCTGCTTCACGCAGCGCTCGATGCCGGTTGGGCCGAGGCGGCCCGATGGTTCATCATCGGGGAGTGCGTACCCGGAGACCTTGCGTGGCCACACTTCGGTTCGGGTGCTCTGCGCCATCCGCACGAAGTCCAGGCATGTCTTGCCCTCGGGCATAAGGATGTCGAACACGCTTTCACGGATCCAGGTTGCCGGATCGAGGCCCTGGTCGCTGAGTGTGGCTGTACCCCAGTGACGCATGAACAGCGATTCATCCCCGAAACTGGCACAGAGCTTGACGCGGCGCGCCTTGGTTGCGTTCACCTCATCGATTCTGCGTCGCAGAGCGCGCACGAATCGGTTCATGTGCTGGGCCTTATCAGGTTCGTCTTCATTGAAGAAGTGTCCGTAGCGGGTGAAGTCGATAGTGAATCCATCGATGTCGTGGTTGGCACAGATCCAGGCGATCTTGCGGATCTGGAACGCCTGCACCTCGGGCTGTGCATAGTCCCACGTGCCGCGTCCGCGCTGCACTCTCCATTCGGGGTGCTCACGTATGAAACGGTCACGTGAGTAGGAACGTTCCATCATGGTTGCGACAAACAGCTCGAGCCCCAGCTCGTGGGCCCGCTCCGCCAAGACCTTGACGATGTTCACGTCTTCGTCGCGGCACCAGCGGAAGAACGCGTTGGCTCGGAAATCGCCGTCGCGCACATGTCCACTCAGTTGGAACAGCTCGGTGTAGGGGGTCGGTATGGTGAGACCGCCAAGGCCACCCAGTGAGAAATGAAGAAACGCTGCACTGGGTGTCCGCAACGGTTCGAGCAATCGGGCGATACAGGCGGGATCTTGTGTGCCCCAGCGCCAGAAGTATGAGTAGCCGTCGTTGTCGAACCCGATCACGCGCGTTGCCGGGGTCGCGGACTCGGCCTCGTGCCGGGCGACCTGTTCCGGGGAGAGTCGCACCAGGCGTATGCCGGCCACGGCCGCATTGCAGAGCTGCGTTGCACTGTCATAGGTTCCAAACGGCTGCTGAAAGACCAAGCCCTGACCGGTCAAGTCGGCATTGCGGAACCGCAGGTCGACCAGCCGTGGTCCTGAGCGGCTCTTTTTGGCGGGGGCAATCTGTTGTGGGTCGAGATGCAGGAAATAGGGGTCGTCCGACAGCCGAACATCAATCCCCCCGCCTTCCTCCCCGCGCACCGTGGTTACCCAGACTTCGTACCAGCCTTCGACCGTCAGCGGCAATCGTAGCGCTGGCGCCAGGCAGCCTCGCGGGTCGGCTGGATCGTGCTCCTTGACACAGAGCATGTGCCGAGTATCTTCGCTGCTCTCACAGCGATATGGACGGCGCCACCACACGCCCTTCTGCGACGTTTCGCTGATCGCTGTACGTGGCCCAAACGCGCCCATATCATCGAACACGAGCTCATCTCCCGGCCGCACGTCCGTCGGCACGACTGCTGGGTTGCGGAAGATGCGGCCCTGCAGAAGGATGCTCCGGGCAATTCGCTCCGGCCGCCCTGGGAGTGTCGCCGTGACGGCATGCTCGCCGCGCACCAGCCTGTCGAGCGCAGCCCCGGTGAATGTCACGGTGGCGGCGTTGTCCACGACGGGGGCATCCAGTTGCAGCAGCACGTCACCCGTGAAGGTCTGCAGACTGAACCGGACTGGGCCCATTGTTTGTGGCCGCACAGCAACCTGGCATGTGGCAGCTTGACCCGGGGGCACAGTGCCGGGACCGGTCAGCGCACTGAACAGCGGGGGCTCTGGAACACGGTGCCAGGCGAACGCCTCACTGCCGCTGTCCAGAGGCAACTCACTCAAGTCACCATCGAAACGCAGCGGTTCCAGGTCGTCAAGTCTGAGGCGGTCGATCAGAACGGTCAAACGACTGCTGTTTGCCACCTTGGGCAAACCGTCGGCGTAATTCCACAGAGCCAGGGCGTCGGAGCGCCATGTCACGCCATCCGGTAGACGAAGGCTACTGGTACCCGCCAGGGCGCCGTCGAGCGTCCGGTTGAAGCCAGCGTGCAGCGTGCGGTTGGTCGGTGTGTAGATGCAGTCAACATCGTAGACGGTGTCGTAGGCAAGTCCGGCCTGCTCGCCCTTGGTGAGGTGCAGCTTTCCGAGACTGTCACCGACGAACGCATACCCACAAAGACCGCGTTCTGATGAGTGGCGGTGGATGATCACACCCGCTCCATTGCTCATGAAGTCAGCGCCGCGCGCGTGGACACCGACAAAGAGAAGGGCGGCGTAGCTGTGCGGACCGGATGTGCGGAAGCGGAAGCGTAGCCGGAACGGTGTGTCTGCGTCTTTGGCCATGACCACTCGCGCACGTTCAGCGAGGGGCTTCTTGCGTGTGGCCGTGACTTGAAGGCAACCTCTGTTCTCGCCCCACGTATCGTCTGCGTACGCTGCCGCAGACATCGTGGTCACTCCCAACGCGAGCCGAATGACCAAAGCCCGCGTGACCTGTTGCAGGAAGGGCTCTGCCGTCCTGGTGGATTTCGCGGTGCGGTGGGCGCCATTGGTGTCCGTCATCGTTCCTGTGTGTCCGTGTTTCATCTGCGACGGCCTCCATCCCGCATCCCGTTACTTCCAAGGCGGAGAGAAGGGATCAGTGTCAGCGGTCCGTCGCTACGAAGACGACTCGGGGCGGTGTAGATACAGCTGTGCTCTGTCGATGCCTTAACCTGCCGGTCTGTCGGGACAAGTCCAACTGCATATGACGGCCTCCGCCGTGCAGAGCTGGGGCAGGGAGGCCGCAGAACCCCGGACGACGAGCCGAATTGACAGTTGCGGTGGACATGTGCGCGTGCATCCCGGCAGCTTTCCCCATGGCTCGCTTCGCGCTCAAATTGTCAATGGCGGCTCCAGCAGGGAAGCGTATGAGGGACTCTATTACCACTGCAGAACGCCACGCACCCAGCAGAGAGAGGGGCCCCCCGTACCACCGTTCCACAAGAAGGAAACAGCGATGCCTTACCGTTCTATTTTCAGGAGCCTCCCGGTCTTCTGGTTGGCTGCAACGCTCGTCGCTTCGGCCCAGCAGCATCGACTTGATCTCACCTCGGGCATGCTGGTCAACGAAAGCGATGTCGGCACGCCAGAGATGCTGGTGGATGAACAGCGTGAGATCATCGGGCCACCCGTGGGCATGCCGACGTCCGGGTGGAAGATCCCTTCACAGCTCTGGGAGAAGGCCTTCCCGGCTAGCGTTCATCTGGATCTCGGAGCGGAGAAGAACCTGTCGGCTCTGTGGGTCTACGACACCAATGGGCGTGGGGATCTGACCGTGGCTGCCGGTCAGCCCGGACAATGGGAGACGGCGGCAACCTACGATTGCGGAGCTTACAGGAAGTGGGTCTCTATCCCATTGGAGGTCACGACCCGGTACCTGCGTCTGACTCGTGCGAACGCCGGTGCCAATATCAGTGAGATCGCACTCTACGAATACACGCCCGAAGCCTACCGGGAGATGGTGGCACAGAAGGTCGAGGAGAAGCGCAAGGCCGCCGAACGTGAGGCAGCTCTGAAGACGGCTCGGGAGGAAGCTCTGAAGCGGCCCCTGGTGGAGTTCCCCCCGTACGGCACACTGTCACTGGTGGACGAGGTGATCTGTTCGGACGTTGATCAGAACCGCCCGCTGACTGAGTATCCGACCGGCGCGAGCAGCCAGGCGCAGATTCTCGGCAGGTCCTGTCGCGTGGTTGCCCCCGTCCGCGGCGAGTCTTCCTACATCAGCTACCGGGTTGGCAAGACGAAGCTGCTCCGACCGGGCGGAGCCTACGTGTTAGCTGTGGAGTACCCGGAGGATGTACCGCGAACCATGGTCGTCATCAATACGGGCAACGAGACGGCGAGGGGGTTCCACACGGGTCCGACAGTGGGAGATGCTCTCCACGCCAAGTATGTCAATAGCCTGACGGAGTCGCTTGACGTGCCCCTTTCAGGGAAATGGGAGACGTGGTCGTTGCTGATTCGCCTTCACGACCGCTTTCCTGAGTTGGGACTGGTGCGCGGGAAAGGACAGCGCCCGTTGACACCAGAGGATGGCTTCGATGTCACAGTCGCTCAGTTCTCGGCCCGCAACGCTCCGATGTCCAAGGGCATTGCCGTTGGTCGCATTCGTCTGTATGAGGTGATTGATCCGGAGAAGCTCGCCCGGCCTCTGCGCCTCCCACCTGACGGGCTCCCGAGACGTCACCTGTTCTGGCGTGAGGAGATGGCTGATGGCGTCCTGGGTTCGAAGAGCACGAAGAGCGAAGACCGCGGAGTCGAAGATCGGCTGGATTGGTACCGGTACAAAGCTGATCTCATGTCCTTCCTGGGGATGAACACGTTCGCCAAAGACCTTCTCGAGTTTGGTGCCTGCCAGCATTGGGATTCCACTCCGCATGGAGGAAACGCCTGGGTCTACTTCGATGGGGTAACCAAAGACCTCTGGGGGCAGATTGTCGAACTCATGGGGAAGCGTGGATTCAGCGTGTTTCCCTACTACGAGTACAGCGGCAGTAAGGGAGCCAAAGGCCTGGGGAACGAGCGCCGCTGCAAGCCGCTGACTCGAGATGACGCCTACACCCACATCAAGTGGATCGAGACTCACAATGCGGATATCACCGATCCGGATACCTTCGAGGATTTTCGCAAGATGCTCGACATCACGGTGGTCCAACAGCGGCGCAAAGCCCGGTTTGTCGGGGCCTGGATCCGTTCGCGTGGGCAGATGCCGGTGAGCTTCAGTGATGCCACTCGGAAGCGCTTCAGCGATGAGGTGAACGAGGGGCAGGCGGTCACCCGTGCGTCACTCCAAAAGGACAAGGCTCTCTACGCGTCCTACCTTGCCTGGTGGCAGGGGAAGCGACGGACCTTCCTGTCAGCTATGAAGGACTACTTGCGGACGAATGGCGTTGAGGATGCAGTGGTCCTCTACACGGGCTGCGCAGGCGAGCCCGGCGTCGGCTTCGGCTCCTGGGAACCACGTATGGTGACCGACACACCTCCTGCGTGGCAGGGCCTTCTCAAGCAACCTGAGCATATCACCGGCAAGAAGGAGGTCATTGACGCCGTCAGTATCGCTCGTGTTGTAACTGACGATCTCTACCTGGCGGGACTGACCTCTCCCGGGCTGACTTGGGGAGAGTGGGAGGTCCAGCATTCGCGCCCTGCGGACGACCCGCTGGCCTACACGGACACAGCGGGGGTGATGCTGTCTCATGCATTCAATCGGCTCTACACGGTGTCCTCCCCGCGCACCTTTGATGCCTTTCGTACCCCGGCCGGTCTGGCCCTGATGCGTCACTACGCCCTGAACGAGCACATGCTGTTCGACAAGAGTGACAAACAACTGTTCAGGTATTTCGTGGCGGACATCGAGAGGGCCGGCCCGTCCTGTATGGTCGCCGAAGCCGTGGCCGTGGCAAATGGGGACCCGACCATGATCGGTTACCTGGCCGGCTGCAACTACGGGCGGGGTTTCCCGGCCCCGGTCCGCGATTTCAACGCCGACTTTCTGGCCCTTCCCGCTCTCCCGAGCACAGTTGTTCACGGCGCATGTGATGACTTGGATGTGGTCGTCAGAAGAGTGGCGACTCCCAAACACGGCACCTGGATTGCCGTCGTCAATACCGGGATGGGAGCCAAGGACAGCGTGTGGGTGAGGATCAATGGGGGCGGAGCGGTTGCGGACGCTGTGACCGGACGCGAAATCCTGGTGAAGAACGGCGGCGTTGCGTTGTCCATGGGGCCTTGCCAGTTGCGGAGCCTGCATGTTGTCCCGGACAAGTAATCCGGGGCATCTTTCGCTTGTACGCCGCACGGCCCTCCGGGCGGCATCTTCTTCTGGCGATCGGAGGGCCGCTCGCCGTACAAGGGAACCGGGCGGCATCTTTTTCTGGCGATCGGAGGGCCGCTCACCGTACAAGGGAACCGGGCGGCGTCTTTTTCTGGCGATCGGAGGGCCGCTCACCGTACAAGGGAACCGGG